>Ga0308174_10000010_pt1 | contig 265383 bp, 253 predicted proteins | sample PhyPR2_FD_203894 | JGI IMG/M metagenome (GOLD analysis project Ga0308174, IMG submission 203894) | Soil microbial communities from UC Gill Tract Community Farm, Albany, California, United States - DLSLS.P.R2 | ecosystem: Environmental > Terrestrial > Soil > Agricultural land | place: USA... | reverse complement strand
TTATGCCGTGGTAGAGGCAGATGGCAGCTGGCGCGCGGAAATCAGCGCGTCGGAGCTTTCCCAGGGCGGCAACTTCCTGTCGTTTGGCGTGCTGGATGGCGCCGGAAACTGGTTTGAACAGAGTGGTTACGTCACAGCGGATCTGACTTCTCCGGTCAGTGATAACAGCGGCGATCCGTTGCCACCGGTCACCCCCGATAATCCCACCGATGGAAGCAATACTACGCCAGTGGTCGATATTCCAGGTCAGCCTGCACCTGAAATTGATACGCCATTTGGTGACGGCTGGCTGAACCGTGCGGAGAAAAAAGAGGGCTCCATGCTGACCGGCACAACGGGCGTCACCGGCAGCGGTCAGACGGTATCGGTGATTATTGGTGGTAAACCTCACAATGCGGCAGTAAGCGACGACGGTCACTGGAGCCTGTCACTGGCGCCGGGGACGATGAAAACAGGTTTCGGCAAGGGGCAGCATGACATTGTCGTGACTGCTAGCGACGCGGCTGGCCATACGGCTACGATAACGACCAGCTATCAGGTGGATGTCTGCGCACCCAAAATCGCTTTTACTCACCTCACAGAGGGGCAGCAAATCAACCTTGCCTCCAGCCATGATCAGCATGTATCAGGTACGGGTGAAGCCGGTGATATTGTTACTGTCAGGCTTGGCGACCACCAGTGGCAAACCAGTGTGACCAGCAAAGGCACGTGGGCCGTGCAGCTTGAAACGCTGGACGCACTCACGCCTGAACCGGGCGAGCACAGGATAACCGCAACTATTCGTGATGCTGCCGGAAACGTTAACCACGTTTCGCAAAACGTCGAGCTTTATATGGCCGAGCCGCAGCCGAAGCTGAGTATTGCAACCGCAGCGCAGGACAACCTGATCAATGCCACAACTGTGATCAGCAGCAACACAGAAGATGGCAGCAATTCGGAAAGCCATAGTGCTATCACACTGGAGCACGCGTCTCTTCATCCTGATATGGCTGACAATCTCCATCTCTCTGGAACAGTAAACAGTGAAACGCTCTCGCTTTTATATTCAAATCTGCACACCAGCCTGAACGGTGCTGCCGATGACGATTCGTTTCAGCTGAATGGTGCGCATGAGGCGTTTGATTTTGCCACGCTTGGGCTGAGATCAGGCAACGCTGAGGTCATTAATCTGGGCGCTTTCAGCAGTAATAGCGTCAATCTGGGGCAAAAAGAGCCGTTGCCAATGAACGACAATGCGAGTGAGGCGCCGACGATAAAAGACGCGGACGGCAATGTGGTTACGCTAAGTAACATTGAAGGCGGCGTCTGGAGCGAGGATGGGCAGCGTATTAGTAACGGTCAGCAGTACGACCTGTATCACAATGCCTCTGCCAGCCATGAAGGTTCGCTGGCTGATATCCTGATGCAACATAATCTTCACTTACAACTGGCTTAAATCAGATGGCCGGGGCGGATTTTCTTCCCTGGCCATTTTCCGCAATTAAGATTGCCAGTGAAGCGCATACGAGTGCCCAGCGTAGCTATTCTCTAATGGCGTGCGAACCTACGCTGCTGGTATAGGGAAGACTGACGTCAGGCTAATTTCCGCTATGAGCGAAAAGCGGAACATTATGGCCAGATAAAATTCTGCTATCCCAATACATTGATAACTACTAGTTATGTTGAACGATGCAGTTCAGATCTTTAGGTAAATAATCAAAAGCATAACCTGTTGAGAATCGATACTATATCTCGGTATCACTTTCTTAAGAGTTGATAGATGGGCGCGTGTAAACAGGAGAAGGATGATGATTTCAAGGGAAAATGCAGAGCATTATTTCTGGGGCGACAATTGCGATGGTTGGTATCTGGTAAACCGTCAGGATATGCTGGTTATTCATGAGAAAATGCCTGCCGGCACTTCTGAAAAGCGACACTTTCACTCCGTTTCCAGACAATTTTTCTTTGTTCTCGATGGTGTTCTTTCAATGGAACTGGAGGGTAAGATGCATAATATTAAAGCCCTGCAGGGGCTAGAAATTCCACCGGGGTCAAAACATCAAGCCAGAAACGACACTGAGTTTCCTGTAGAGTTTATTGTAATTTCGCACCCAACGACGCGAGGAGATCGTTCTGACCTTCCTTCATCCTGCTGACGAATTATGAACACCGCAATGGCTTGTCTTAAGGTAAGGACTGCGCGCCAGGTGTTAACTTAACTGAGTATTTGCAACGCCTGCTTCAGGCACAAACCTGACCTGCGTTTCGGTAGGTCCGCTATGAGCGAAAAGCGGAACATTAAAAATAATGACATTGCTCAGACCCCATGTCCGCAGCTGACTAAAGTGAAAATAAAATGAACAAAAGCAGTCTTAAAGCGTTTTCCCTGTTACGTGTTCTGACGTTGACGTGTGTGCCCATGTTTTTACTGGGTTGCGCCAGTGCACTTTGCCCTTTTGGCACCACTGAAGGCACGATTCCGGACTTGAAAAATAGTTACTGGAGATCTACTGAAAAAAATCCGGCTAAGACTAATGAACAAGTCCTGGAGGAATGCACCCATGCTGCCGATGCTGAGGAGCAACGCCTTTCGCAGATCTATCTGCAGATGTGTAAATCCGGACGTTTAACTGCAGAGAATCAACGCTTTGCACAGAGATTACTGGGCAATCCACTCTATTCTGGCCTGGAACCAGCAAAAGCCGTCCCCCAGCATCAATCAGATGATTCAGTTAAAGCTCAGCTGAAATGGTCGATGTCTTATAGCGATAATCCTCAGGAGTTCAAAGAAAATTGTGGCTCTTACATTGAAAATAACGCAGCGGAACGGTCCAGCACCATGCTGGGTTTACAGGCGGGCCGTTACAAAGAGCAGGTTTTTAAACAGTGCATGGCAGAAAACCATATGGCGCTCATTGTACCAAGGACTGAATTCAGTCAGTGCAAGTTGATAGGGTGGTAATTTACTGGACGAGTAAAAGTAATTATGAGTACGCTCTTTGCATCTGTGGCACGGAAGATACTATAGGTTTAATTTATACTATTATCTTCTGGGGTTTTTTAACGGAAAAGCCGATGTAAATGGGGTGAATAGAAAAGCGCTATCTTTATTCAGTGGCAAAATACTCCTCAAGTTGGGAATGGTGTCATCTTTTTACAGTCCGAAGTGATAAGTCGCTTCTCAAATATGGCTTCACCAGACATGTTTATGTTTGCGTCATCCGAGCGTATTTATCTTTATACTCGCAGTAAATTTTACGAAGTGGTTGAAGGGGAGACAGGATTACAAAAGAAACTTGTCGAGATGGATAAACAGTATTTCGAGCAGAATCCATGATTATCTGGCAGGCAAAATGTGATCACGTGCTGTCTCGTAAACATTATCTAATTAACATCCAGGTGAGTCTGTAATTAAAACTGCTCTCAGGGGGGGGGAACATCCGAATTCCGACACTCTGGACTCACCTGTTTCTATATGTCTGGCTGAAAAGTGATACCATTAGCTCTTTTCATTAACGGTCCTACTGCCCCGATCCTGATTGATATGATACGCATCAATCCCAGTAAACCAGATAAGCAAGTGCGGCAGCTGAACAGAAGGCATAGGGGCTTAAAAGCAAAATATCCGAATAAGGCGTTTCACATATCCTGATAACAGGCCATGCCAGTACAACCAGCCACATGAAGAGCGCAGAGCACACGATAAAAAAGCTCCCCTTCAGGGCAGCGTCAGGATAAAATCGCTTTGAAATCATCGCTAATGGCATGCCGATTATCATTGAGCCCATCGTGGTGCCAATAATACTCACCATAACAATGAAAAAATAAGTAAAAATTAAACCCACTACGGGTGTACTGCTTTTTCCCAAGGAAAGATAGGTTAAAACCAGTAATGAACCCACGACACTACTAAATATTGCTGATATCACAGATATCCTAATCCAGTTGTCGTCAATAATGTTCGGCATAATTTTCTCTATGTCTGAGCAGCTATATTGATGTAGCGTACCCGCTTAAATTTTCGGCACGAGGCTTGATCGCAAAACAGGATGCCGGCGCAGCATCCTTTTGCCGACCTGTGACGGGCATCCGGGCAATAAGGACATTAAGGCCGCCTGTCAGGTTTTTGGGGCAGGTCAGTGAGCGTCTCGCATCCTTAAGGCTGAATCACTTTACCCTGCTCATCAAGCAGATCCGTCAGGAGAGCCGTTCCATCGCTTCCCACCCGAAATGCCCCGTAACGCGCCTGGGCGAATCTGTCGGCATGACCTTCCTGAAAGAAATAAGCGTTAGTACCGACGGTCAGCGAGCCATAATGTTGATGGTATTTTACCCGTAGCTGATTCGGCTGCAGAGGTTCACCCTGATCAAAACGGGCCTGAGTCGCATGACGCTGCGCATCGAGGTCAACAATCAGGGTTCCGCTGGTGGGCAGGCATGACGCTGACAGGGTCGCGCCACAGGACTCAGCCTGTTGATACAACGTCAGTTCCAGTGGGCGGGTGAGGGCATAATTCAGCGCCATGTAATCACCCTGCATCAGGGATCGCGGGTCAACCGGGGCAAGAGGTAAAATCATGACCGCGCCTTGCTTCAGCAACTGCTCTTTTTGCCAGATGCTGACATTGACGGCTATCAGCGCCAGCGCTATCACAGCGCCAGCCAGCCATCGGCTCTGTTTATGCATTTTCACTGGCACCTCCGATTTGTGCAGGTAATACTTTTTTGACTCCCCATGCCAGCCCCAGTAAAACCAGACCGCTGACCAGCAGCAGCAGGGATTTCTGCAGCAGAATTACCTCCAGGAAGTAATACCAGCCAATGACATACAGCACCATGAAACCGCCACTCACTACCAGCAACCCCAGACTTCCCTGATAACGTGCCATCAGAATTAACCACAATCCCAGCCCTATACCCGGTGCATAGAGGGCGGCAGCCCCGCAGATAAGTGCAGCGGGCAGAGTGATAATCGAAAACAGCGGCTTGCTGTGTCTTTTCTGACTGAGCGCACTCAGCACTAAGCCAGCCGCTATCCCTGGGCCAGTCGCAGACTGAAGCGTGGAAAATTGCGATGCTGACCAGAGGAAATCCGTGAGATACGCCGCGTTTATCCCAAGGAAACTCAGCAACATCAGACCACACGGGATGCCATACAGCAGAGGATGTACCGCGTCAGCATACGGCCCTGCCTGTAACCTCAACTGATGACTGACAGTCCACATCCACAAAAATATAACCGCCGCCACCAGTACGGACACAGCAAGTCGTGCAGCCATCGGAGACAGGCAGATCCGGGCCAGAGAGTAGCCCGCTAGCACCAGGAAAAAGGTCAGGGCAGTGATGGCCATAAACCGATAAGTGCGGTCGGGCATCGCCATCGCCATTGCGGCCAGGATCGGCAAGGCAGTCAGTGAACTCAGCATAATAAAGCTGACGTCATTGCTCTGAATTTGCAGCAGAACACCGGTTATCAGCCCGCACGTTGCCGCAATCGCCCATGCCAGCCCGAGGTGATGTTTACCGTCACGCTGACTGCTTAACAGGCCACGTGCAATGGCGGCAAGCAGCAGCGAAGGAATAATAAGGGTGGCAGCATTCGGGTCTTCCAGCAGATCAGTGGCATAGAGCATCAGTATCATCAGTAACAGAATGATGATCGCTGCCACCCAGCCTCCGACGCTTAGCGCCAGCCTCAGATACCAGGGCAGGTCGGATGCGTGACCGCGCTGCTTAATTTCCTCAACCTGCGAGGCGCTCAGCAAACCCTGCTGACGCAAAGTGTCTGTCAGTAAGGTCAGCCTGGCCGGAGCCAGATCGATTGGCCCCTTTTCAACCAGTTTGCGTTGCCATTTCAGCAGAATTGAACCATTTACCGCCACCCAGAATGCCATCAGGATGCCGGTTAAAAACAGATCACCCGTATCGTAGGCTAAAAGAAATAACTGCATAATTAGCGCACAGCCAACAATGGTCAGGCTGGCGATGCCCAGCGTCAGCATGCAGAGATCCGGATAGCGGTAACGGTACAGGTAATAACCTGCCAGCAGGGTGATCACCCAACCGCCCGTGATATAAGGAAGGTGGTCACCGCCGGCCCAGTCAGAGAGGTTCCCGGCCACAATGGCGGTTAGCTGAAGCAGTAAAAATCCCGCCATGACTCGCGAGAACCAGCGGCTTGCCAGCCAGCTCTCGGGCTGATGCGTTATCGCGCGCCACGCCAGCGCTTCCCTGACAATCAGGCAGGCTGCCAGCAACGCCAGATATCCGTAGAGCACAGCGGTCGGGAGCCTGGTTAAACTGTCAGACGCGGCGAGATCCAGCAGTGACGACGGCAGGGTGTTGTAATAGAGCTGGAACGCCAGATTAGCGACCAGCCAGCTGCAAAACCACAGGCTGTTTTGCCGTGCAATCAGCGCCAGCGGCAGAAGAACGTATAACCAGGCCCGGAATAGCTCCCAGCTGTCAGCACCGGTCTGATAAATCTGTCCATACAGCGCAAAAAGGGCACCGAAGCTTAGCCCTGTCGCCAGTAATGCGTTGCGTGCCAGCGTGCTGTACCAGCGCCACCAGACAACCACCGCCAGCGCGACGATCAACAGCTCGGCCAGGGCAAATTTCGCCATTTTCGGCAGCCAGGCCCAGTTCCAGGCAATAAAGAACACCGCTCCGGCAACCAGAGACAGTAATCCCAGACAGGAAAGAACCGGGATAAGAAACTGACGCCACTGAGCATCGGACGGTCTGATTCCACAGAAAGCAAAGATACGCTGGCAGGTCTCCGGGGTCAGGCTTCCTCCTTTCAGCAGGCGTGCGATCTGGCGACAAAGATACTCTGCCGTCCGTGACGGCATCCCGGTGATGCCATCGGGTGCAAGCTCCCTCATTCTTTCCCTGCCTCTGTTAGCGGTATGACTTTGATGATGAAGTTAACGGCTGTTCTTCCCTGCGATCAATCCGCGTGTCGGTCAGTGACGCTCTGCTGAGCGGCCGATAATTTTGCTGAACAAATGTAAACATCTTTTCCAGGATATAACAGCGTAAATCAAAGACGAGGGGGGAACTCTGCGCAATCTGCCGCATTATTGTGATCAAATGGTGTCGCGGCCGTATTTGGGCTGCGTGAACATGACATCCGCCCCCGATGAACGCGATCCCCGTAGCCAGGCTTTACTGCTGTACTCTCAGGCGTACCGCATCACCCGCGTTGCTGAAATGCTGGGAGAGAACCCCGCAACCCTGCACAGCTGGATTAAGCGTGATAAGTGGGCGACTATGGCCCGTTGGATCAGATGCAACTGACCACCGCCGCGCGCTTGTATTTCTTAGGCACCCACGCTCGTACCGTGCAGAGTTATCACGGCAACCTGTACCTGAATGAATATTTTTGGATCCCGAAGTTTCAGGAACTGCAGAAAGTGGCGTCCGGCATGGCGCTGCACGAAGTGGTGCCAAACTTACTTTTCCATCCCGTCCAGCCTGACACACAGCGCCTATCCGTTCTGGCCCGTCGCGCATTGATTCAAAGGGGTGAGTTCCTGAGTGGAAAAGCGCATACGCTACCGGACGCCGCGCCGCATTGGGCGCGCGTGCAGAAAATCGCCCATTCGCTGAATCGGATTGCGGGCAGTTGCTATTCTGGCAGAGGTCCGAAGGCGCTGTATGAATCCACCAGTGAATCAAAAAGCGAGATATCTGAGCGACTTCTGGCGATAAGCTGGGCACCGGCAATGGCCGTGAAAATTGCACGTGCTCTGGATTCACTCTCACCTGAATCGCACACCTTCGCAGCCACCAGCAGTCTGTTCAGCCATGCAATGTTCACATCAGCAAACTTCTGTATTTCTGCATTCATTTCAGGAGGTAAGGTATCTTTTTCAGCGCCCATGAAACTGCCCAGGCAGAGACGATTTTCGGCCTCAAGTGATCTTCGGAAGATTTCAGGAAAGCGACGCAGCGCGTCAATGGGTGATGGGCTTTCTGATTCGATCATCTCGAGTGCGAGCGCACCGTCCTCCCAGTATCGTCTGGCAACGGCAATACCCAACTCGGCTTTGCCTGGAAAATAGTAGTAAATACTCGCCGCTTTGATACCCACATCCTGCGCGAGGTCGCGGAAATTCAAACCGTTATAGCCCTGAGATTGGGCAATTTTCCTGGCCGCCTGCAAAATGGCTTCCCTGGTGTTGACGCTCATCTTGATGCCTTTGGTATTGGGATGATCTCTTAAATAGAGAATGCTAATTTACAGCAAACGCTTACCGGGTGACAGGGTGATTGCCATGGAAAACAGTAAGTTCAATGCATCCAGGGTGCTCAGGCAGACGTCATTGCATCATGGTTTAGCAAGTAACATCGACAGCCGACGCTATCATAAGCACTCTGGTCACCGGGAAAGTCAGTAGATAACGAACCCGGCGTACCGGAGTTTACATCGAGTGACGCTATTACCGGGCTGGCGAATCCAGCTCAGGAATGCCGCTGTTGCGATCGGCGTAGGCCGCCTGGAAGGCAGGACGTTTTGTCCAGCGCTGCCAGTAGGCATCTAAGAACTCAAAACGCTCGTCCAGTGGAGTGGCATTGACCGGGAATTTCGAGAAGGCGATCGCGGTTGCCAGAGTAATATCCGAGAAGGTCGGCGCATCGCCGCCGAGCAGCCATTCGCGGCCGTCTGACAGATGGCGATTAACCAGCGCGGCGTGAGCCAAAGCTTCTTTACGGCAGTGTTCACCCCAGGCCTCATTTTTGGTCAATTCCAGCTTGAAGCCGAGGCCGGTGTGCAACACGTGGAACGCTGTAACGATGCGGTACAGGATATGCACCCACACCCGGTTATCCCACATATTATCCAGCCCCTGTTCCAGTGCTGTTTCTCCCATAATCTTGCGGCCCGGATACTCCTGATCAAGATAGCGAACGATGGCAGCCGTTTCAGAAATATAACTCCCGTCAGCCAGTTCAAGGGTAGGCGTTTCGCCCCACGGATTCATATTCAAATGTCGCCAGCCACGCTGCTCTCCTCCAGGGGACATGTCATAGATGGTCTCGGCAAACTGGTCAGCGATGCCCTTTTCGTGCATGAAAAGCCGCAGGCGCTGTGGATTAGGAAAGGCCGAAGGTGATGTAAAAAGCTGAAGTTTAGCAGTCATGGTCGATCCTACAGGTTGATGGTTGGGGTATCTAACTAACGTTAGGTAGATAAACCTTAGAGGGCAAATCAACACACGTCAACACCTGTCTAACACTTGTTAGGTTAATTTTTAGGTGATCTTCATGCTTGATACGATATTTCAGCGGAGGCATAGATGAAGGAGAGGGACAATGACGCCGGAGGGTTGAAAAATGCAAATGAGTGGAGAGGCTGGATTCAAACGGATTTTCAGGTGAGTTACATATTGGCAATTACTGTCGACTGGTTGCCATGCGGGCTGCTGGCCAACAGGAAGAGCCGGCAGATAGTCCGGTAGTGCAAGGGCCCCGGGATGAGGTAGTAGCGGTCAGATCAGCCCATGAAGCCGACTGGTGTCGGCATCATCACTGGTCACAAAAATGAGCGGCCGCTGTGAGCGAGAAGCGGACGTCAAAATGATAGCGGCAGGGCAGCATAAAACCCCCGGTTTTTACTGCAACCAGTCTATCCACGTTTTACTTTTTTAATTGTCATTTTTACTAACCAATATATGGCTAAAGCGTAAAACGCGATAACGGTCAAAAGGGAAAAGAACGTAACCGGATCCGTACCGGCTTCGTATACGTCATCCTGATAACTGCTGAAAATTTGGTGAGAATGTTCAACGAGCCACGCCGTCAGCGGATAGAGTGGCATCCCGTAACGCGACACCATAAAGGCCACAATAAAGCAGACGAAAAAACCCGCTGCTTTTCTAGCGAATTTTGCAGTTTGCAAAGTTACTTTCTCCCTGAACGTCAACGTAGCCGTATGCCATCAAGCTGTTTCGCAAACCCGGCACGCGGATTGTTTTTCTCCGGAGCAGCGCCTGTCTTACCGTATAGAAATCAGTACGCCGCACGAAGGTGATACACCCTTCACTTTCTCCGGAGCCGTCTGGCCGAAGAGGATGCAGGCGGAAACCGCCGCGGGCAACGCCATTGATGAAGATGGAATCACTCATCGTTTTCGAATCAAAGAGCGCAAACCACTCTGAATGATTTGAGTTGTTCCAGGTGTCGACGGCCCATCCTCTGATCTGGTTAGCGATACTGCCTTCAGGACGCGGAACAATCCAGTAGCGCCCGACCGGAATGGCACTGTTAGGCTTGTAGGTACAGTTTGGATCATTGGTATAAGGCTTTTGGCCGGAAAAGACCGGGAAGGTACCCACGCCGTAAACGTGCAGCTTTGCCTCGCCGCCGCCCTTTGTCAGATCGTCGTAGGTCATTCTCATTAACTGCATTAAACGCTCCCTGTAGGTTATAAGGCATGCCAATGAACCGGGCAATGCTACCATTCCTTAATAGAGAAGTTAACGGGCAGGCGGGTGCTTGACAGCCAGAGTTCATCTCATGCGACCAGACAGCCTTATTTATCATAAGACTACTTGCCGCACCCCGTAAGAGGCCTTCGGCGCGATCCTTCAGCACAAATACTGACTTCCGCTTGTGGCACAAAGCGGACAGTCAGGCGAATGTCCGCTATGAGCGAAGAGCGGACCGTCAGGCTTGCAGCAAGACGGCCAGTTAACTGGCAATAATAATTGAAATTATGCCCATGCCTTATTTTGGATAACCACCCTGTATCCATCTGGGTCAACAAATGTCCTTCCATTGACATCCCAGTAAGGGTTAAACGAATTCGTCATTATGAACCCGGCTTCTATCATCCTGGCACAGGCATCTATCCACGCATTTTCATCTGAGTAATAAAGAACGAGTAAATCCTCCTCAGTTTGCAAAGGTTGAATGGAATGACTAAGGCAAAAGGTGAATTCTATATGCCAGTCTAAACCCTTCCGTCCTAACATCAGTCCATTGAAACCTTCATGATCATTGAATTCAGCAATTTTTTGTAAATCCAGTCCCTGACTGTACATCAGAAAAGATCGTTCAAGATTGGAGACGGGTTTGGCAATACGCATATGAGTAAACAATTGGATGTTCCTCGCAGTAGCTTTTAACTTGAGTGTTAAAATTCAGTTCGAGTTTACACGTGATCATATTTTCAACTTGTCCAGGAGAGCTTACAAAATGTCCGCTGCTGTCACAAAGCGGACGCTACCACCGCCTTCTTTGTCTGCTATGAGCGAGAAGTAGACGCTCCATCACTCATATCAGCCGAACTGACAGGCAATACATGACCTGCCCCCAGTATTAGATACAACCGTCAGTTAGGAATGTCGGTTTGTTTACCTTCACATTTTCCATTTCGCCACCGTGCTGCAAACTCTGATGGCGTCTGATAATTCAGCGCGGAGTGCGGGCGGCACTCATTATAATCCTGACGCCATTCACTGATGGTTTTCCTGGCATGACTGACGTCACTGAACCCGTGTTCATTCAGGCATTCATCGTGAAAGCGTCCATTAATACTCTCAATAAATCCATTCTGCGCTGGCCTGCCCGGCTGGATTAAGCGCAACTCAACACCATGATCAAAGGTTCATTGGGAGACGAACAATACAGTGAGTTCAGACGAGCCATCTACGATCCGGAAACGGTACATGGGATGATAGAGGTATATCGCGCCGGTCTGGGTCTAGACAATAAACACCAACTTCATAATCGTCAGATCGGACGGATGATTGCATGCCCGACTCTCTGTTTATGGTCAAAATACGACGATCTGGAGACGGTATATGGCGACATTGTGGGGATCTGGAAAAACTGGACACCCGATGTTACGGGTGAAGCCATCGCCAGCGTTCACCATATGGCAGAAGAGGCACCATACGAATTAACAGCCGAATTCCGTCATTTTCTTTTACAGCACGTCCCACCCTGAAATAACCTCTAGCTGCGTCTGAGACATATAATAGACCGATCGCTGGTTCTGACCGCGAGAGTGCATGACTTAACCCTCAAGGGATTATTCAACAATCAGGCTCACCGACTAAAGCGGCGAGCCTGATTATTATTAACGTATCACTTTGACATCTTCCAGCGTGACCAGGCTTTCAGGTTTACCACTTATTTGCGTCGCGACTGGGACAAAAATATTGAGGTCCTGCATCCAGGCAAATTTATCACTGCTACCTGGTTGCCCTTCGTCAGTTTCATCACACTTAACCAGCAGATATTTCCCACTAAACTCAGGTGAAATTTCATGCGCCTCCCCCTGATCGGTTACGTCGCAACGTAACGCTGAAGCAGTGACTTTCTTATCGGCATCAATGCTTTCCCATTTCGCCTGATAGCGTTGTCCGGTCACTAACGGGAAACGCAGGTCCGTCTGCAACGTGTTGAGCCTCGAAGCACCATTACTGATGGACATAGTGAACTTCAGCTGTAGCTGATTAGCCAGCGTTAAACGTTGCACCGTCCAGATACCATAGTCTTCCAGCTTGCGTATATAACCATCTGCTTGTGCATCCAGCTGTACTTTAACCTTACCCAGCGCGCTGACCGTGGTATAGCGAACCTGCTTAAAGCGCGGAAGCGCCCAGGGTTTAATCAGTGACTGTGCCTGATGCTCAATTGCCGCTGAAAGAGGAAATTTACTCAGCCATTGCGGATTATTATTGTTCAGATCGGGCATTGATGGCCCCATCAGCGTTGATGCGGGCTTATTAGTCGCAGGGACAAAGTGTCCTTCGGCTCTGAAGGTTTTTCCTGCGGGTAACTGGCAGAGTTGCTCAAAGCGTTGTGTCATTTGTCCGTCAATTTTAAAGCTACTCTTGCGGCGAATGATATCAGCAGTGATGAGTGAATCGGTAACGCGGCCTTCACTGTCGAAGTTCATCGCAGCAACAGCATCACCCTGATGGGTTTTACAGTTATACAGATAATGCTCAATCTTTAATTCAAGCGGGGCGTCATAAGGCGGTTCCCAGATGATATCTGCAAAGTCATATCCCATGCGCACCGATAAAATATTACCAATATGCTCAATGCTATTCACATCGATAAGATTAGTAGTACCGTACTCAGACGTGGCTGATAATTTTTCCCAGCGTGCATCTTTTATGGGTAACTGACAAACCTTGCGAATATCCTCTGCCGTCATTTGACTGTCATCCTGTGCCGGCGCATAGCGGAGGTAACTGTTGCCGTAAAAGCGAGCTTTAGTAAGCCCGCTCTCATTCAATAAATCCTTGTACAGAAGCTGTGCCGTGCCGTGCTTACAATCAACGGATCGCCATTGCTGAGCTGTTTTTCCATTATTGAAGTTTAATGACACCATGTAATTCACACGATCGTGGATTTTGGTGACCGAAAAGGGGTTAGTTTTGCCGCCGTTCAATACAGGATTATCCGCAGCCTGAACCAGAGAAAAGGGCAGCAGCGTCAGAAAAAAAAGTGGGCGGATTAAAGGGCGTACGCAGTACATACATGTTCCTTCATATAGTGTAAGAAATGGAGTTATCGACATCAGAAACGGGATCGTTAGTGTTACGCGCCAGAAAAAACATAGCATGAGGTTGGTGCTGCCGCTTTTGCATAAAATTGACAGCTGCTTGTCGTGCCGCATGCGACGAGAAAAAGAACTTCATTCCGGCAAACAAACGGAGTGCGTCATCAACGACATTGCATTGTTCCGCCCGGTTTATCATTCAGTCAGAACAGATAATTACCTGTCCGCTCGGCTAAGCGAAACCCTACAATTTTACCTTTGTTCTGAATATACCAATGGGCGTTCGCTACTGGCACAAAGCGGACTTACACGTTGGCCCATGTCCGCTATGAGCGAGAAGGGGACGAAAGTTGCCCTCACGTTTTTGATTATGCCATCTTAGTCATCTCGTATCGTTCAAAAAATGTGGCAACACTTTTAATAATCAAGCTAAGTAATGACACATTTAAGGAATCATTATGCCTGGAATAACGCTCACATTGTCTGGTTGCAATGATCAAAAATTAACCAAAGATTGTGTGCTTTTAGCTACTCAAATCACATGCGAGATATTGAAGAAAAACAGCTTTGAAACCATGGTCATAGTAAGACATGTGGACGATGATGACTGGTTTATTGATGGCAAGAGTCTGGCTGAATGGGGGAAAAATTCGTTTAGACTTGAAGTTACTGTCGTGGATGAAACTTGTAGCAAAGATCAGAAAGCAGCGTTTCAAAAAGCAATTTACAAAGCTATGGAACAAGCTATTGGTAACCTACATCCTCAGTCAAATGTGCATGTTATTGATTGTAAAGCTGCTTCATATGGATATACAGGGATAACGCAAGAATACAGATATCAGCATAAAGATGAGTTTTACTAACCAAAATTTCTTTTCTATTACCGTTAATGTGGCGCATGGGAAGTATGAGAGTGCCATTGTCATACTGGACACAATCATAATTCTGTCCAGACTATGCAGATTGAAATCACTGGAAAAATCATGGATATCCAACTCATAAGCGTCACCCCGGACAGCCCAGGATTTGCTGAGTTAAGATCGCAGAGCATGGCTGAAGGATTTAACATGTTACGCCGACTGGAAGATAACTGGCTTAGCGGACAGAACCGCTTTGATAGACCCGGAGAAAAACTAATTGGGGCTTCAGTAGATGGAGTAATCGTTGGCGTTGGTGGACTCAACATCGACCCGTTTACGCTAAAAAATGGCATCGGACGTCTGCGACATCTCTACGTAGACTCAGGATGGAGGAAAAGGCAGGTTGGCAGCGCCCTGCTCAGTGAGATACTTAAGGATTCTGGCCACTGGTTTGATTTTATCAACACAAACGCTCCTCAATCGGCATTCACTTTCTATGAACGAGCTGGCTTTGTTGCTTTGACGGGCATAGAAAAAGTCACGCACCATCTATGCCTCAGAGACCCAGCGCGTTGATATAGTCACGTCATGGATAGACCGCATTTTCTGTCCACTGAACCACTTTTCAGGAACGCCTGCCGAGATACAGCCCTGACTTAACCAAACCGAACCAATTTCAGGGAAATCAGAGCCATTACAGTTAAATCCGCACCGCCCTGGACACACTGCGTTTCTGACCAGGCATTCAGAACGGCGGCTTAAACATCTTCAGGAAATCAAAGGAACTGACTGGCAGCTTTGAGCGAGAAGCGGACCTCACGATCCTGTTTATAAACTCCTGTGCCCATTAATCCATGGCTATTCAGGATATTGAAACAGGCAATTCAGCTCCTTAATGCACTAACCCATGAAAAAATTTATTGCGAATCAATTTCATACCTGAGTATAACTTCATCAGATTATTGGAAAAGTCGCATAAACAGGAGAGGTATGATGATTTCAAAAGAAAATGCAGAGCATTATGTCTGGGGCGATGATTGCGACGGCTGGTATCTGGTAAACCGACAAGACATGCTGGTCATTCATGAAAAAAATGCCGTCAGGTACTGCTGAAAAGCGACACTGGCACTCTGTCTCAAGACAGTTTTTCTTTGTGCTCAATGGTGTTTTATCTATGGAGTTAAAGGGTGATACGCACAATATTAAACCCCTGCAGGGATTAGAGATTCCCCCGGGGGCAAAACATCAAGCCAGAAACGACACGGAGTCTCCCGTAGAATTTATTGTGATTTCGCATCCCACAACACGAGGGGATCGTACTGACCTTCCTTGACCCTGCTGGCAATTCACGAACAATGGCTATGGCTTGTCATAACGTAATGTCCGAGTGGTGACGCTAACGTACCTGAGTATTGGCAACGTCCGCTTCTGGCACAGAGCGGTCTGGCGCTGGCACACGGTTAGCTAAGATTGAGGAGCGGAACATAAATAGCCGTCATCTCATTGACGGTTCTGTGGCTCCTTAGAGGATATGACTGCATTATCATCAGCATTTATCTTTGTCATACATGGAGTAAGTCTTATAAGTATAAATATAAGGCCAGCACAATTTCCTGATGTTGATGGAATTTTCTCAGTCCGAACATCTGTTACGGAGAATCATCTGAGCCGCGAAGAAATGCGAAGAATGGGGATCACCGAAAGCGTCGTGGGCGATATGATCAAAAACGACCATTGTGCATGGGTTGCCTGTGATAATGACGAAATTATTGGTTTTTCAATGATTTTAACGGATAAAGGCTGTCTTTATGGTCTTTTTGTTCTTCCTGAATACGAAGGCAGAGGTATAGGTCGCAGACTCATTATGCTTGCTGAACAGGAGTTATTCAGACATCACGAAATTGCCTGGCTGGAGACCGATGAAAATAGCCGTGCGGCAAAATTTTACATGCAACTCGGCTGGGGTAATAAAGCAAATCTGGATGGCACTTTCATCCGGTTAGAAAAGCAACGTGATAGTTGACCTTCTATAGCTCTCATCTGGTTCCGCTTTTGGCACAAAGCTGACTGACGCGGCCCCATGGTCCGCTATGAGCGAGGAGCGGATCTTCGCAATTGTTGTCACAATGTCAAGAGTATTACTTACATCGTGGTGTCTTAATCTGCACGGAGGAGGTTAGTCGCCCTGCATGTTGGTTAATTGATGTTGTAAGTTCATGCACAATGACCAGTGCTCATCAACAGACACAATAGCGCGTGAACGCTGCTCTATAGACAATTGTGGCTCGGTCCACAGGAAAGGATAAAAGGAGTAAACCGCGTCGCCATTCATTTCAGATGTTTCTTCACGCCAGCCTGTCCAGCGTACGCTTTGATAGAATCGATCCAAATTGCCACAGAGAACCCATTGCAGGAAACCTGAATAGTTAGTATCAAGGCTCTCCCATTCCAGAGAATCCGGTGCGAAATAATATACGCCGCCTCGATCTTCACCGAATTCACCACCGTTAAGTGCAAAAAAGCCCCCGATACATCATCAGCAACCAAGAGCGCCTGAAATATCCGGCCTGTTGTTACCGATTGCGTCCAGGAAGCAGGAGCTCGTGCCAGCTTGGGATGACCAGAGCCTAAAATCCGCAACCAGCCATTGTCAACCAAGATGCCTCCCGTTTCGTACAACACAGCGCCTAGCGGGGAGAGCGTTGTAACCTGAAGCTGCTGTAAGGCAGATCTTGCGAGCGTCGGGTCACAGGGAAGAACTTCATAATTATTGTTCGCTTCTTTCAGCCATTGCTGCACCATAAGCCAGCCAGAGCTTTGCTGATCAATTAATTCAGTCAGTTCCCTCATGCATTATCCTTTATCGCATTTCGCATCTTTAGCTTATATATCGGACGACTAGCCGATAACTGAACATGGTCACTTACATGCTCCTTTAGAAAAACATAGCATTAGGTTAGCAAGGTCCGCTTCTGGCACAAAGCGGTCTGAAACGCGGACCCATGCCTCCAGTGCGTTTTAACCTGCCACAACCTGTCAAAAAAGAGGTGAGCTTGTTAGCCGAGCTCAATATCGACTGGCGGGCCTGCTACTGCAGACAATCGAGCGGTTCAGGCATTGACTGTACCTCTTTCAGGAAATCCACAAAAGCGCGCAGAGGTGCTGACATAAAGCGGCTGGGAAAGTAGAGCCAGGGACCTTCAAATTCGGGCCACCACTCCGGAAGCACAGGCTGCAGTTCACCCGTCGTAAAGCAGGGCTGCAGCCAGTTTTCAAAGACGGCGATAATGCCCTGACCCTTTTTTGCCAGCTCAATTGCGCCTGATGCGCCATTGACACCGATAGTCAGGCGACCAGCAGGGTTGACGCTGACGGTTTCTCCGTTGCGTTCAAATTCCCAGGGTATCAGCGCGCCGCTGGAATACTTAAGGCGGATGCAGTGATGTTCGGCCAATGCCGTCGGGTGAACGGGGAGACCGCGCGAAGCAAGGTAGTCGGGTGCTGCCGCGAGAGCCAGACGCTGGCGGCGTGGGCCGACAGGAACGGCAACACTGTCCCGGGCCAGATGTTCGCCATAGCGTATGCCTGCATCGCAGCCTTCCGCCGTGGCATCAACAAGGCGATCGTCCACCATAATCTCCACCCGCAGCAACGGATGGCGATCGAGAAATTGCTCAAGCAGGGGCGGAAGAATATCGACCATCACCGCACCCGTCACGTTCAGCCTGATTAGCCCGCGCACCTCCCGTTGAGAACTTGCCACGTCATTCATCACCGATCTCATTTCGCTCAGCAGAGGTGCCATGCGCTCGGCCAGCATCCGGCCTGCTTCGGTGGGCGTTACGCTGCGGGTTGTGCGGATAAACAGCGGAACGCCCAGACTGACTTCCAGCGCGGTAATCCTCTCACTGATCGTTGAGGGTGCCAGGCCTAACGTTTTAGCAGCGGCCCGGAAACCCTGACCCCTGAAGACGGCAAGAAATATCGCGAAATCATCCATCTCAACTTCCGTTACTGTTCGCCTTTCCGAACAGCGTATTCGTATTGCGGCCTCTTATCAAACAGCTCTGAGAGATTTATAACTCAGATACACCTGCATAAATCACTGAGGCGACAACATGAAGAAGAGAACGGTTTTAATTACCGGCGCAAACAAAAGTATTGGTTTTGAAACGGCCAGACTGATGGGGAAACTGGGATTTAATGTCTGGCTGGGTTGCCGCGATGGGGGGCGCGGTCAGGATGCTGTAAGCCGGTTGCTGTCGGAAGGCATTAAAGTGCGGCTGGCTATCATTGACGTGTCAGACCAGGAAAGTGTTGATGCGGCCGTCGGGCAAATAAAGTCAGAAGATGGAAAACTAGATATGCTGATCAACAATGCGGGTATTCCCGGAACCTGGCCCATCGCGCCTGAGTCGCAGAGCATCAGCGATATTATGACGGTGTATAACACCAACGTTTTCGGCGTCATCAGAGTAACGCAGGCTTTTCTGCCGCTGCTCAAACTGGGTGAGGAACCCCGGATTATCATGGTCAGCAGCGGGCTGGGATCGCTAGAATGGGTATCTGACAAAGCGCATCCTTACTCTCAGGTAGCGGCACTGGGCTATACCAGTTCAAAAACGGCATTAAATGGCGTTACGGTGGCATTTGCCAATTCACTGTCTGAGTATGGCATCAGCGTAAACGCAGTTGACCCGGGATATACGGCCACCGATTTTAACGGACATACCGGTTATCGAACTGTATCCCAGGCGGCCAGGGGGATCGTCTGGCTCGCTGCTGAAGTATCCCAGACAATCACCGCAGGATTCTTTTTGGATGGAGAGCGCGCACCCTGGTGAATCTCGTCTAATAAAAGCGTTCCACCTGCCTGAATGGGGCAGGTTGGTTGACGGGTGTGGGCAGAACGCCAGGCGTGTCGTGCGCAGTCGGTTCTCAAATATGTCCGAATCATCCTGAAGGAAAATAAGCGGCTCAATGTTTCTTAGCGCATCTGAATGTAATTAATGGCCGCCTCAGGCACGGATCGTACAGAAAGTTAGGTCATAAGGTCCGCTTTGAATGAAAAGTGGACCCAGACCTACAGGCTGGTCATCAGCCGGGGTAGTTTCTGAAGTTAAACGGCAGTTTTGCAAAAGATGACAACAGATAACGATGACCGAATAAATTTATCTGAAATGCGGTCACGCCACGAGCGAGATACACACACACTGGATTTACTGCCCTGTAAATACACATACTGACCAATTATGGCTGTTCAGGTGAATCAGTCGCCTGCTTCCCATATCCAGACAACATTGCCGTAGCTTCATCCATCCGTTGTCGATCAAGTTTATAGAACACCCAGTTCTTGATACGTTTCGATGTCACAATCCCAGCCTTAGCAAGAATTTGCAGATGGCCTGTCACGGTGGGCTGACTCAGACCAATTTTTTCGGTGATAAATCCGACACACACACCATCCTTAACCAGATCGCCGTCCTGCTGCACCGGAAAATGTGACTCTGGATCGGACAGCCATTCAACAATCACGAGCCGATGCTCATTACCGAGGGCACGAAAAATATCGGCCATTAATGTCTTTGAGTTGTGCATATAGCCAATCGCCTATATAGTCATTTTCTTATATAAATTTAGGGGCATACTATGACAAACCACAGACAAAGGCTAACAGACAGTGTCACGCTGAAAGATATTTATGCCGCTTCCGGGCGAATTAAATCAACAGTATGCAAAACTCCACTGGAGCCTTCCCACTCGCTGTCTGCTCTTGTCGGGACGGAGGTCAGGCTTAAGATGGAAAATCTTCAGCATACGGGTAGCTTTAAGCTGAGAGGTGCTGCAAACGTTCTTGCCAGTCTTAATGCAGACCAGCGACGTGCCGGCGTCATCGCCCCGACGGCAGGGAATCATGGTTTAGGGCTTGCCTATGCGGGACATGCGGCAGGCATACCCGTATCCATATTCTTACCGTTTTCAGCAGACCCGATTAAGGTTTCTGCAATGAAGAGTTATGGTGCGCAGGTTACGTTTTTTGACGACATTGAAGACGCAAGGCAGGAAGCCATTGTCGCAGCGCAACAGTCCGGCGCAACGTTCGTCTCAGCCTATAATAATCAGCAGATGATTGCCGGAGGCGGCACCGTCGGTCTGGAAATCATGGAAGACTGGCCAGACGCTGACGTTATTCTCGTGAACATTGGCGGCGGCGGGCTGGCCTCCGGTATCGCAACAGCCATCAAGGGCATAAACCCTGCAGCCGAAGTGTGGGCAGTGCAGAGTGAAGCAAGCCCGACGTTTGCGTGCTGGAAAGAAGCTGGTGAGGCGATCCCAGTGGAAATATCGTCGTCAATCGCCGAAGGCATAAGTGGCTATATAGAGCCTGAAGCGATGACCTGGCCACTTATACGTGATCGCGTCGATCGTGTTCTTCTGGTTTCAGAAGCCGAAATTAAAGCAGCGATGCTGTTAATGCTTAATCTGCACAGCCATGTTGTAGAGCCTTCAGGCGTACCCGCAGTTGCGGCAGCCATCCGTTATGCAAAAGAACTGAGCGGGCGTAAAGTTGTCTGCGTGGTGAGCGGTAGAAACATATCGGGTTCCCGCTATCTCAAATTAGTTAATGAGGCGTCACTATGAAGAAACAGAGCGGAGTTAAGGTCGGCTGAGCTCATATTGCGCAACGTTCTTATCATAACGGCTTCATTCATTACGCAGGCTTTGAGGTAGTGCCGCCTTTGACGGCCTGCCGTTTAATAGCCTTTTTGCTCAAGATTCTATGGTTCGTTTAAGGGAATGTCAGGCATCATCATCAAGAAATATTTTTGTCATACAAGGAGTAAGACTAATGAATATAAATATAAGAACAGCCCGGGCTTCTGATGTTGATAGTATTTTCGAAGTCAGAACCTCAGTGCTCGAGAATTATTTGAGTCGTGAAGAAATGCGTCAGCTGGGGATCACCGAAAGTGTCGTGGCGGATATGATTGAAAAGAATTTATGCGCCTGGGTTGCGGCTGAAAACGAAAAAATAGTCGGCTTTTCAATGATTTTGCCGGATGAAGGCTGTCTTTTTGCGGCCTTTGTTCTCCCGGAATATGAAGGCCAGGGGATAGGTCGCAGGCTGGTTTTTCTCGCCGAGCAGGAATTATTCAAACATCATGAGATTGCCTGGCTGGAAACCGATAAAAATAGTCGCGCGGCGAAATTTTACATGCAGCTCGGCTGGGATAATAAAAAAGAGATTAACGATACCGATATCAAACTGGAGAAGCATCGCAGCGCGTAATCCACTGCCATTTTCATATACGTCTGCCTCTGGCATAAGGCGGACGTTTAGCCAAAATAACATCTTTGCTGTCAGCAAGACCGATTGGGTGGCCTGGCGAAAACGCTTTAATCATTAATCGTCCGTACTCAGAGCGATTTTATTACGTCGGTTTACATTCCCAGACTGGCCAGCAGGTCGTCCACATCATCCTGACTGGCAGGAGTCTCTGGTGCGGAGGAAGGTTTAGACGGCGCAGTGCGCTCGGCGGTGCTGTGTGAGCCGGTATTATCGCGGATGACCTGTATCAGCTGCTGCTCAGCCTGATTCAGCACGGCCATCATAGCCTGCACAATCTGTCCTGTGAGGTCCTGGAAGCCCTGTGACATCATAATCGCGTGCAACTGCTGTTGAGTCAGACCCGTGACGCGGGGGACATCATTCAGCAAGGCAACAGTATCTGCCGCTAATGCCTGGGTCTGTTCTTTGTCTGACAGCGTACCGGAAGTGGCATCCCAGCGTTGCGAGAGTTTCTCCGCTTTTTCTCCCAGATCGGTTTGCAGAGGCTGCGTGATTTCCACGCTGTTGATTACGCCCTCTGCTGCTTCGCGGGTCATTGTGACGACATAACCCAGCCTTTCACGGGCGTTAGGGATGCTTCCCGCCACATCGGCGATGGTTTTATCGAGCCCCAGCTGTTGCAGACTGTCGCGAAGCTGCCGCAGGATGAAGCCAGCACGCGCCGTAATTTCGCCAATTTCCTGATGCTTACTATGGGTGTCGGATGGTGACATGGATGTTGTTTCCTGCGTACAGAGTTTCGATACCTGAGGTTATCGGCAGCTCGCGGCGGTTTTTTAAATTTCCTGAGGTTTTTACTCGTGAAAAAAGTGACATGATGTGAATGAGGCACCACAGGGCTAGCGACATCAGGTTTGTAAAAGACAGAAAGTGTTGCGCGCAGGCCCTGTTTTTTCAGCCGGAGGGGGGTGTCAGGTATAGAGCGGAGTGTGGGCGGGTTAATGACTGTTATGAGCGATAAAGGGGCGTATTACCCACTTTTGAAAGATTTACGCGAGGGCAGGCAGTGGAAAATAAGATATTTTATTTATCATGCAATTACCTCGTCTTAATTAATCCGCCAACGGATAACATTTTGTCCAGTTGTAGTTAACCCTCGCCAGTTTTAATTCTCCAGCAACCTCCCCAAAATTAATGGTCTGACGTTCAAAAATAAACTCACGCACGGGTGCAGGTAAAAAATCAGCGCCGTAGCGCAGGATAGTATTGTGCCAGAAGGGTGCCGGTAATGGGCTGCCGGTATGACGCATCAGCAACTCATTTTTCCAGTGCGAATCCAGAACTTTTTCGCAGAATGAGTGGCGCATGGCTATTGCCGAACTATCAGGGATCCCCGCAAGCAATAACTAACTGGGCAATGCAACTAACCGCAGATCTCTGATAACAATTTTTATCGCATCAAATCCGCTCCAGATATTCGTCAATTCATCGATTTTTTCGGGCAATGGCTCGTTTTCGTTATAGAGCGGCAGAGTCAGGGGCAGGAAGGTAAAATGGAAACCCTGTGTGGGCAGAATATCGGCAAGGGGATCATCCTTTGTGAGCTGCTGTAATTCACAAATAAGACGTGAGACATCAAAGGTCACCGGCGGCTGAATGCCCGCTGCAAGAGCCAGCCTTACAGGATCGTAGTAATTCCCCTCTTTAACAGCCCCAACTCCTGCATTTTCCGACCAGATGGAGACGGTGTGCTCGCTGGCAGAACGATACAGACCTTCCAGATTTATCGATTTCATTACAGACCTTTGGCATTGGTATGAACAGTGGCGATTTGTCATTAATAGTATTTCTGTCTGGTATTTTAGGCTATTCGATTAATTTTTAAGGGATAATAAGGATTTGAGAAGTGAGTTGTTATTACTGCCCATAACTTATCAGGCATATCCCCTTTGCTGATCGCAAACATATCACCATATGTTCAACGTCTCGCACATCTTTAAGGATAGCGTTGCGTCGATTCGTCCAGGTCACAGGGGATGGCGAATGCAGTCTACCCGTACAGTGGTCACTGATGACCAGTTAGCGACCAGATTTAAACGATTGTATTACATGGTTATTCATGGTCAGGATGACGGGTCAGGGCTGGCTGATGAGTTGGCAATCCCTCAGTAAATGCCAACAGTATCTGGAAATCCCGATTAGCCGCAGCTGTTTCGCGGTCAGGAGTACATTCACAAGGGGCACTATCTGATAGATCAGGAAAAGCGCACTGGTACATCATGCTGATCCCAGCTAACCACCCGCTCTGTGGATAATGGACGGTTACAAGTATCACGCGACAGAAAGCCTGCACTTCACGGGTTTTTTAGTGCCGTTTTCAGGTAAACTTGCTTAAGCTATTCAGGTAATTTTTAAGGATGAAAATCTATGAAAGTGAATGAAAAAGCACTACTGGAATCCGGCTTTAGTCATGCAGATCTACTAAAACTGAAAAACAATATGGCTAATTATGGTGGCTCACTGGATTCCATGATCCATGATCTTGCTAACCGCTTTAACGCCTCGAAGTGGATTACTATTATTGCCTTTATCATACTTGCTCTTACGCTGATGCTGGCATCCGTAGATACCAGCATCACGCTGGCGGCCACACTTGCGATTGTATTGCCTTTTATATGGTATTTAGCCCCAGCAAAGCTTGCATACAAGTCATGGCGCTATCGCAGAATCACGGCTCATTCAGAGCAGCATCAGTGACAGACATAAGGTCAAATATGACCTTAGCTTTAACACCATAACCGACTATATTCATTGTTAGTTTTGGACGGCTCATAGTGCTGACTTTCCTGAAATAATCCGCGGGCAGATATCTGAACAGACGCCAGGTTCCAGGGCGTCTGAACAGACCGAATACGCTATAGGCATTTGCAACAAGCGAGATTGATTTATAGATTCCCAGCCCGCTATCAGGGCTGAACCCCATGAATGCAGCAGTGGACATAGCGGCATCAGCAACCAATCCTTCAGACTGTTTGTTATCCATTACATAGTGCGCAATTTCTTTGCTTATGCCGTTCGCACCATCAGTACCTAAAAATGCACCGGCCAGAACGCCCAATGGTGTCATAGTTCCTATAAGGGTCAGGCCAGCAGCTATTTCAGCCCCCGACAAAACTACATTTACAGCCGAAATGACATACCCGACAATTTTATTATTTTCCCTGACGAACTCCACTTTGGCATAAAGTTTCGCCGTTTTCATGCGCAGCATTCTGTCCTGCTCCTGAAGGTTTTCCGTTTCTTCCCTCAGATTTTTAATACAGGCTATGCATTCTTCGTCTGATTTTGCACGTCGGGCAGACGCAAACTGCTGCTCAACCAGATCTCTGATCTCCTGAACAAACTTCACCTGAGTCATGCCATTCGAAAGATGGACTGAGGACACATGATTAGCTGTATTAATCAGCATTCTGGCCTCAAGGTTAATCATTGTTTCAGCCCAGTTTTTACTTCTGCCTGAGCGCATCATATCAAGCAATGCTACATCCATTTATCTTCTCCCTGTACATAATATCGCCGATAATACCCCATTATTTACAGGTGTAAACCGTCGTTACAGTTGAAGATATGTTGCTTCGGATAACACGTTAAAGGATGAACTATCAGGATTTATTTCAAATGATCGTGGCTCTCACACTTATACAGAGGCCATTCACATGACACCGAAAACCGACCCAAAGCGAAACTCATGTGATTGAGATCGCCAGCGCGTTGGCCGCGTTACGTTTTATCAGAATATCGCGCCTGTCTGGCCGATTCAGTAAAAGACGGCAGGTCAAACTGATCGTCACAACCCCCGCTCTGCCCCTAAACGGACAACCAGAGGACAGATCAGGACAACAGATGCCTGACGTATAGAATCGATCAACTCTCTCTGATATTGATGATGTCGATGGCGTTAAATCACTTCTGTTGAGAGAGCTAAAATGAATTTTTATTGCAGTAAGGAATTTACCGGTTCGAAGGCCTGGGACTCACAGCATATTGCCAGCTTCGATAATGTCAGCGTGAAACTTCACTGGACCGATCAGCCTTATAAGTGGCACATCAACGATGGTCAGGAGGTTTTTGCTGTCATGGATGGATGCGTTGAAATGCAATATAAAGAGCAGGGCGAAGTTAAAAGCCGGGTACTCAACGCTGGTGATATTTTTTATGCCAGTGAAGGGACAGAGCATATTGCGCGTCCACAGGGCGTCGCCCGCGTGCTGGTGATTGAAAAAGAGGGATCGGTTTAATTAAGTTGTGATTCATTATCTGGCTGAGCCAACAAGCCAGTGACAAAACGGGCGATCTCTTCTCCCAGATTGATAAGAAAGGCGTCGCGTGATGGGTGGGTGTCAGTGATGTGCGGAGGCAGGATGTTCATGAAGGTAAAATGCCCGGCATCTTTAACCACGCAAAGTTCTGTCTCAGTTCGATTATCTAATTCTTCTTTGATGAACAGCGCTTGCGATGGCGGTGTCAGGGTGTCCTGCTCGCCAGTCCAGATCCTGACAGGCACTTTCACGGAGGCGAGTGCCGAGGGTGCTCTGAAAAAATCCGCAGGTGGCGCTAACAGCACCAGTTGATTCAAATCCTGTCTGCCTGCATATGTCACCTTCTCTCCGGAGCGAGTCCAGGCCGTCGCGCCGGCGTGCACCAAGAGAATCACGGTGCCGAGTGAGTGCCCGACGCCGGTAATCGAGGCATAATGTTGACAAAACGCATCCCGGGCGAGGACCAGCCTTTGGCTGCGTTCCAGTAAGTCAGCCTTTGAGGGCGTGGAAGAGGTTAACCGTTCGAAATGGGGCGCTACCACTGAAATACCATTGCGGCTAAAGGTCTGCAGAAGCTCAAGATGACGCAATGGACTTCCGCCAGCACCTGCCGCAAAAAGGATGCAGTGGCTGGCCTCATTCACCTTCAATAACGTGACGTCAAAATTCCTGTCGGCATGCCTGATAACAGAGGTTTCCGCCCTGGTGTTGTTAATCATAAAGCCGACTCCCCGCTAAAAGGTCAGTCTGGAGATACTAACCTGTTCCCGGTGAAACGATAAATTTCCGTCTGCTTCTGGCGCCAGACTACCGTTACGCAAGGCGCCAGCAGCAGATCAAAGCGGACCGGTTATTCATACTCTGGCATCAGGCCACCAATCTGCCCGCGCTTACTGCGTCGCCTCTGCAAGTAATGCCGCCTGTACAGCAGGGCGCGCATTGATATTTGCTCTGTATGCCACCAGCGCAGGCCAGCGATCCAGTTCAATGCTGAAGAACTTACACCAGCCCAGTACGGTGAAAAGGTAGGCGTCAGCAATGCTGAATGACGGCCCCATCAGAAACGCTTTTTCGGCGAGCGTATCCTGCAGAAAGTCGAACCGCCGGAAGAGCTTTTCACGAAACAGTGACAGGACAGCGTCGGGCAGTGCCTGGTTAAACAACAGAGCGGAACCCGCGTGGATTTCACTGGTAATGAAGTTCAGCCACTCCTGCAGTCGAACACGCGCCCAGCTGCCTGCTGGCGGTGCCAGCCCGCTTTCCGGCCTCAGGTCGGCGAGGTACTGCACAATCGCCGGCCCTTCAGTCAGTATCTGCCCGTCGTCCAGTTCCAGTGCAGCAACATAGCCCTTGGGGTTGATAAGGCGAAAGTCGCGTCCGTCAGAGGTGAGCTTGCTCCTGTTATCCACTTTAACCAACTCAAACTCCAGTGCGAGTTCACGCAGCACGATATGGGGTGACAGCGAACAGGTATCCGGGGCGTAATAAAGTTTCATGTCTTCTCCGTTAACATTGAAAGCGATGTGAGATTCTCTTTGTCGTTACGGAACAGACTGTGCTTAACGCAGAGGATTCTGTAAAATTAATGCTCCAATAATTAACTATTAGCTGGGCTACTGATAACCATGATGAATCTTCTGCACTGGCGCTTGCTGGTGGCGGTGGCCGATGCCAGTAATATTTCGCGTGCTGCTGAAACGACAGGCATGACACAGTCCGGTGCCAGCCAGGCTATCGCCCAGTTAGAGTCATCACTCGGGTTCCCGGTATTCGTGCGTGAGCGCCGGCACATCGGTGTTACCGCGCTGGGAGAGCAGGTCATTGAACATGCCAGGATTATGCTGTCGCAGCTCAGCGCGATCCGCGTGCTGGCTGATGAGAGCCGGGGTTTAAAGGGCGGACGCATCCGGCTTGCCAGCTTTCCCTCTGTGACGTCCACACTTCTGCCTGGCCTGTTGCGTAACTTCAGGCGTCTGCATCCGGGCATGGAGGTGGTGGTGCTGGAAGGGACGGATGAAGAAGTTGAGGAGTGGCTTGCAGCGGACACCGTTGAGCTGGGGGTGGTAATGAACCCGGCACCCGGACGTGCTGATGTGATACTGGGACAGGACGCCTGGGTCGCCGTCATGCCAGCCAGCGCTCCGCACATCGGTCAGTCAGGGGCGAACGGTATAACCCTGCAGGAACTGGCAGACCAGCCCTTTGTGCTTGCAACAGGCGGATGCGTCGTTAATGGCAAAAGCCTGATGGAACAGTCAGGATGCCACCTCTCTGACGTGCGGGTAAAAGTCCGCGACTGGATCAGCGCCTGCATGCTGGTGCGTGAAGGCATGGGGGTCGCGCTGGTGCCGGAATCAGCCCTGCCAGCGGTACGGCGCGGCCTGTCAGTGATGCCTGTCATCCCGCCTCTGCACCGTGTATTCGGGCTGGTCTGTTCGCCTTCCGGAAAAGCTTCTGGCGCGACGCAGGCACTCCTGAACGGACTGCGTAAAGGGCAGGGTAATATCTCCGGATAATCCCACTGCACAGCTGACGTTATTTGCCGTTACCCGATCAGAAACAGCAGAATGGCTGGCCGGGAAAGAGAGGTCTGCAGACTCTCCCGCCCGCGATCCTTTCTCAACTCGCGTCTTAACGCTTTGCCGCATAAGGTGATCGGGGCGAATAACGGTTTTATAGCGTGGCGTAACAAGCCTGAATCATCGGGATGGCTCAGAATTCGCGTAACTGGTCGAAGAGCTCATACAACCGCGGCTGATCCACAAGCGTGGCGCCTTGCTCGCCCAGTTTCTGCTCCAGCGGGTTCAGAACATCGCACAGCACACTGTAGATCTCCTCACGCTCGACCGTCTCAATCGCCTTTGAACGCCGGTCGATGAGATTAAAGGCTTCGGTGTAGGCGGTTACGGCGGCAGTTAGCAGGCTCGCCACATCCATGCTGCTATCGATGTTGTTCGTGGCAGCCCGCAGGTTTTTGTAAGCCAGCGATGCTTTTTTGGCATAAGTGGCCGAAATATGTTCGCGGCCATCCCAGTCCCGGAACGGATTGTGCAGATTTTCAGCCAGCCATTCCGGCTTGCGCGCTTTACTCAGCGAGAGATCCAACCCCTGAGTTGTCGCCTTTTTATAAGCGGCTCTGACAGAGCTGACCACGTCAAGCGGAACGCTGGTCATCCACAGGCATGAGAGATTGGGCAACGCTTCTGGTGAGGGAAAGTCAGCCGCGCTGAAGCCAAACAGGTCGAAGAAGGTCAGCATCTGCAACTGTGGCAGTGCGGCAATACGATGCATATTGCTGGCTACGCCGGGATTTCCCCAGATGCGCAGCTCAGTTAAACAGGTAAAGCGCTCAACGACTGACGCCAGGTCAATCTCTTTAACGCCTGTCAATGACAATGCCCTGAGCCGGTCAATACCCTGCAGCACAGGCAAAGTCTGCGAACATTGCAGGCACAGATTGCGTCCCTCCTGATCAGCCTCTACCTGAAAGCCTGAAGAAGGCGTTGCGGTGAGTGACAGCAGGGAGAGATCAGGATTCAGACGCACGCAGCTGACGCCTTCAGGGTGCAGAATAAAACGCGACAAACGAGTCGCCCCGACATCGATTTCGCTGACGACAGCGGATTGCCAGTGCAACTCATTAATGAAGTCATGCTGCTGTATATAGGCCATCAGTTCCGGGGTGCCATGGCGGGTTTCGATGGTCATCAGGCAGGGCAGGCGATCCAGTTCAGAGAGATCGGTCAGGGTTTGCAGGAGGTGGTCATTGATACGGGTGGTGTCCTGGCGAAGTGTCTGGCCGCCGACAACCACGTTGTGCGCGCCTGAAGCAGCCTTGAACCGCGCACGGCTGGCCGGGTCGATCTTCTCCCAGTTTCGCTGACGAACAAGACTGTCTCCCACGTCCCAGCCGAACTTGTAGGCGTTTACTTCCTGATCTGACAGCGGCGGCAGGTTGGCAATTAATACATGTCCCGGTGGGACATTGGCAGAAACATAACCGTGATCGAAGCTGTCTTTGACAAAATAGTAGCTACAGCGCAAAGGCTGCATACGGCTGGCTTCCGCCCTGTCAGGCAAATGATCACCTGCCCAGTCGAGCTGGAGTATGGCTGCAAGGACTTTGCCTCTGGCATTAGCAGGCTGCTGGAGGTGTGTCACCTGACAGGCGACGTACTGCTGCAACTGCGGGGAAAACACGCTGTAGATATCGCCGACCTTTGCTTGCACTCTCGCTCCTCTCAGTCAAAAATTTTACAGTCAAAATCTGATATAGCGCGCATCCTGCTCAGGGGTGCGCTTTGCCACGGATCTCAGATCCATCCAGCACACTAGCCTGGCATAACGTTTTAACGAAATGCTGGCGCGTGAACATTTTTATTTTTTTTTCGCGGCAGGTGACAGCGTCAGTCGGGTTGCACGCAGCAGCCCGACTGACGAAGCCTGCCCGGAGGCATGCGGGGCAGGTATTCAGCTTACAGGCGGTTACCGGCCTCAACCAGTTCGTTATAGGATTTTAAAACACGCATCGGTGAACCCGATACCATCCAGCCTGAATTGCCGCTTCCTTTCAGCAGACTCTGCTCACCCGTGCTGTAAGGTGTTTTATCGCGAATCCGACGCATGCGATCCTTGCAGTCTTTCAGGAAGGTTCCGGCATTATCCTGGAAGATGGACCAGGTTAATGGCTTGCCCGCTTCGCTGGCCGTTGCCTTTTCTGCCTCACTCAGCAGCGTACTGTAAGCATCAATCGCTTTTGTCATCTCTGTCACGTCGGGAGCGGAAGAGGTAAACAGGGTCGCCAGCGGTTTGGCCTGTGTGACTAATGCCAGGCGGTAGTAGCGACTATGACGGCCCTCAGACTTTTCAATTTCAACGAGTTGCGCAGCAACAACCTCATTGTTCTCTTTTTCAACTTCAGCACCGAACTGGTCGCTGGATTTCATAAAGCTGTTAAACGCCTTCATGAGCGGCGGATGCATTTGCTTGCCTTTCGCGAAGCCATCATCCTTATAATCTTCCTGACTGTAGTAAAGATGAGCCTGCGAAACCAGTGGCTGCAATGTCGTTAAATCCGCCAGATACTGTGTTGCTGCAGCATCCAGCGCCGGTAACGTCGGTTTAGCCTTCGATGCCTGGTTGATGGCTTTAGTGCAGCTCTCCAGTTCATAAGGCGTGACCTCGCCCAGTACGTTGACGCTGCGCTCTTTGCCGGTTGGCCCCTTTTCAGCATTCGCCATCCAGCTCACATAGCGCAGGGCACTATCGCGAACCGATCCATCCGTAGTGTTAAAGCAACCCACATAGGCGTTTAATTTTGTGGTGAGTTGCGCAGCGCTATCCTCCGCAACAGCCTGGGGTTGACTCTGAGGGGCGGGTTTTGCATCCGCTTTGTCACTGTTGTCACATGCTGCCAACGGCAGCACAAGGGCAGTCAACAGCATCCCGGGTATCATGGCCCTGCTTGCTCTTTTAAACACAATCGTTCCTTTATTTATGTGGTCAGAAATAGAGATTGAAAATAAATGTTCGCATTGGCTCCCTTTTCAGCTGCGAGGAGGGAGCCGATGACAAACGGGTTATGCGCTTTGCGTCGCTGCCGCCGTTTCTTCTTTCAGCAACGCCCTGACTGTCTGATGACGATGCCAGTAATAGCCGAGGGTGTTTTTAAAGGCTTCAATCTCCTTTTTCAGGCCCGGCAGAGGGATCTCACTGCGTTTTTTTCCCTGCGAGTTTGGCTGCACATGTTGCACGTAGAGCTTATCCCGGCCGAAGCTACGAATGACGTTGATGTTTTTAACGTTATCCCACTCCAGCACTTCGCCGGTTTTCGGCGACACGATGCCCTGCCAGGTGATGACGATCTGCGAGCCATCTTTCAGGGTATAAGGAACATTGGGGAAATGCTTCAGCACCAGCGCGGTTTCCATTTCACCGTCAGGCTGATAGCGCCAGGCCAGGCTCTCTTCATGCACAGAAGAGAAGTCGCGCTCATATTTCTGCCACAACTGCTGTTCAATCTCGTTGGCAACCGGCATCAGATCGACCCAGCTCTGGGCCGGGAAATCGGCGGCGATCGCTGCATAGTCAGCTTCGTTAATCTCATACCCTACGTTGCGCATCCTTTCCGCCAGCGGCGGGTGTGAATCAAACGGGTGCGGCACATTCTGCTCACGGATGACGCTGATAAAGTCCGGAGAGGCGACATGTTCTGGCAGACCGGCAGCAATAGCTTTACTGATCCCCAGTTCATTTTCGTGCAGCGTCTGATTATTAAAGAAGTTTCGTTCAACTTCATTCCGGTAGCTGGCATACGCAGATACTTTGATCAGTGATTCGATAATCGCGGCAGGGGAGACCAGCGTTGATGCATTGCGATCCGCGACAAACTCACGTTCACGGCTGTTACGCTGCCACGCCAGTTCAAACAGCATGCGATAAAGATAGAGCGGATAGAAGACGATCAGCGTGGCCACATTCTGACCCATCAGCTGCATATAGAGATCAAACCGATGCAGTTTCGGTCCCAGTAATGCGCCGGAGGCGGTGTCGCCTTCATGCAGGTGGGTCAGCTCATGGACCATCACGCCATCAGCCTGCGCAACGGTGAGCTGACGCAGGAGCGGAATACTGACATAGAGCTTACGGCCGGTGAGCGGATTCCCATTCACGTTCAGCGGAGCTTCAGTCACATAGAAGTTGGTGTCGATACCCGCAACAATATGATCGGGTGGCGTGGTGCCCACTCTGGCGGCCAGCATATCAATCTGTGACCAGAGTGCCGGTGCCGCTTCGCGGGTCACGACTTCGCCTTCAATACTCTCTTCCGGTGGGAGTTTTTTGAAGATGCCTTTAATCATGTAATACATACCGGCCAGCACCAGCAGTCCTACTGCCATCACCAGTTTGGGATAGTAGGTTTGTGTGAAGAAGGCGGTGCCCCAGAATGAGAGCCATACCAGCATGCCGCCCTGTACCATGACTTCCAGCGAACAGGCCAGCATCAGGAACTTGCGGGCCAGCGCCAGACTGTTAACCTGTCCCTGGCGGCTTTTAAAGGCCAGCGCACTGAACAACAGCACCATCAGCAGGACAGCGCCGCTGCCGATCAGCGTCCAGAATGCCACTTTATCCATCATGTAGAACTGCCACAGTTCGGAGTGCGGTTCGCAGACGGCGTTTTTGTAATCCTGCAGATTTTCATCTACCGGACCGCAGACACTGGAAGGCGGGTTCTGCTGCAGAAACGCCTGTAGTTTGTCCGTATCCTGATGTTGTTCCCGCGCATCGTCCATGAAGAACTGCGTGTATTGCTGATCAAGTTGTTTGTTGCCATATTCAGCAAAAAACAGGGTAATGACAGGGACGAGAAACAGTGTGAACAGCAGCCAGAAAAATACCTTTAGATAACCCTTTTTCAATTCCGTTAATGTATTCAAAATAATAACACCCTGCATGTCTATGAAAGGGAGAAGCTGCTGCTATCAGGAAATTCCGAAAAGAATATCCTGGCCCCGGTTAAACGGTGCGGAAACATTTATGCGAGCTTCACGATATTATAATTATTGCAGAGCGATTATAAGCCAGTCTGAACCCGTTTTGAAAAGGTATAGACGGATATTTTCGGCGATTTTTTCCTTTTCCGTCAGGTTATTTTTCTGGCGGCTTCCGGTGGTTCTGCCACGACAGCACTAATTTGAGTTAGTGCTCATCACTTATTCTGTCCGATCTCCTGACCGAGGGCTAATCCCCGCCATCTGTCTGCATCCGATACACCATAATCCTATATTTTACCATCAGAGCGGTGCGAAAAAATTACCAGCGCATCCCTTTGAAGGGATTCCAGCCGTTATCGCCTTTTTTCTCTTTCAGGTAATAACTGTAATTGGTGCTCATGCCGTACAGGGCATTAAAGCCATAGCCCAGGCCAACCTGAAGATACCGTGGAAATTCCATGCCCGCTATCGCTAAGGCGATGATCAAAATAGTATAAACAACTACCATAATTAAAATCAGCATGATGTTCTTCTTCCACAGGCCGAGTACGAACAGATAAATCGGGCCGAAAAGAAAGGCAATTAAATTCATGTTCACTTTTAATTTTTGCCTGAAAGGCAGTTGTTTCAATGCCTGTCTGAAGCCTGGTGTACTGGGAGCACCATGAAGGTCGAAAAAATCAAATCGGGTCTGCCATTTCGCACTGTACTCTTTAGTTGCGTTTACTTTATTATGATTTTCAATAGGTTGATTCATGATTACCTCAATATCCTGCGCAGAAAACTACAGAGACCGACACTGTTTCAGACGGATGACAGCCGCATGAATTGTGCTTATCGACCGCCAGAACAGCGCATAAGAATTTTAAAAACAGGGAAGCCGCGTTAATTCGCACCAAAATAATATCGGTACGGTACAAATAGCCATGCTACACCCTGGGTGCGCTATTAGCTGCACGGGTGCCGAATTCAGGTTAAACAACAATATTTGAAAATAAATCCATCAGAATCAGTAATGTGAAAATTGCACAGGCCGGACATCTCCTGTGCTGGATGTAATTGATATTAGCACCAAAGAAAATATCGCCACAATGATAAAAATATGTTAATTTTCAAAAAAAATATTCCTCGTTCCTCACACCTTAGAAGGATATAAAGATGATCGCATGGAGCGGAGTGGGTTTTTTCGTCGCAGTATTAATTTCTGCCGCCTACCTCCTGTGTAAATGGCTGTTAGATATTTATTACTACGACGGTTTCTTTGTCTCCCATCTATGGGCGACAGGGGCTACGCTGATCGTTTCTGCCCTTTTTTGTGCGGCCTTTGTCTGGGTGCTTCGGCAGGAAAAATGGCTGGACTCCCTTGCACAAGCAACGAAAAGCCAGCCAATGATGGCCCCCGAAAAAACCCACAACTTCTTTTTTATTCCCGTTCTCTACTGGCCGATTATTCTGTTTCTGCTCGGCTCAGGGATCTGTATTTACGACCTGACCCGATAACACTTCACATCACTGATACAGGCCATACTGATGCTGTATCAGCGAAATGGAAATATCATCAATACGAAGGAGTTCATGGTGAAATTAAGAAAATCATTAAACATTATGGGTGCGATCTGCCTGGCAACTGCCATCGGGGCTACTTCTCTGATGGCATCAGCCGCTGAGACAGCACCAGCTGCAAACACGCAGACTCAGACGATCTCTTTGCTGGATGGCAAACAGACGTTCAAACTGCAGGGCTATGAAAAGCAGCCTGTGCCGGGCGGCGGACCAGGCACCATGTATGTGAACAAGCAGGAAAAACGCGTATTGATCATTGGCGAAGAAGAGATCCCATTGATTGCGCGCGGTGGCAGTGACGCTGATTTTCTTGAAGGCGGGAAGTCTATCAAAGACAAGCAGAAGCAGGCTTCACCTTCTTATACGGTGATCAGTGAGAAAACTGAAAATACCAACGGTTTGCCGGTCTATCATATTGAAGCCACCGACAAAATGGGTGGCAACGATGTGCAACAGGCGACGCTGCTGGCGGTCGCCAACAAGAAATTCACCGTTATTCAGGTGATTTCAAACCACAAAGACAAGGCTGGCCACCTGAAAGCAGTAAACAATATCCTCGGTAAGTAAGGCCTCAGTCGATAAGCCCGGTTAGCTGATCGACCCGGATAAGGGGTTGCCGGTGGGGTTCATGAGTTTACTCAGAACTCACCTGCAATGCCTTGTCTGAACAATGCTCAGGCTGACGCTTCTGCGCGTCATCACGGCTTGCCCGCAAACCCCTTTCCTGCCTCTTTCTTCAGGCGTTATGCCAGGCCTGAAAACAGAAAAGGCCGTCTCCGGCCTCTCGTTAACGCTCTGCAAACATCTGCTTCAGGCTGCGCGAACCTGCGGCATCGCTATATCCGCGCTGATACGAGCACCTTCAGCATCAAACACCATGCAGTGGTGCGGATGGAAGGTGGGGCGCAGCGTCTGATAAGGACGGAAATGCACATCGCCGGGCAGCAGCATCTTGAAGCCGTCGTGGCCGTGGCTCTGACCAAACAGATAGGTGTTGTTGCCAAGTCGCTCGACCACTTCGCAGTGGAAATTGATATTTAGTGGCGCATCGCCGTTGATCTGCAACTGCTCCGGCCGGATACCCAGCGTGATCTCATCACCAGGCTGCAACTGGCGGATGGGCGAGGGGAGCTGCAGCCGATGTTCGCCGTCATTGATCAGGACGACCAGGCCAGCAGGGCCGCACTGCTCCACGCGCGCAGGCAGGAAGTTCATCTTAGGTGAGCCGATAAAACCGGCGACAAAGCGGTTAATCGGGTTGTAATAGAGCTCCATCGGTGAACCCACCTGTTCAACCTTGCCGTAGTTCATGACCACAATCTTATCGGCCAGTGTCATTGCTTCCGTCTGATCGTGCGTCACATAGACCATGGTGGTTTTCAGCTCCTGGTGCAGCTTCGCAATGTGCAGCCGCATATCGACACGCAGCTCCGCATCCAGGTTCGATAAGGGCTCATCAAACATAAACACCCGGGGATTACGCACGATTGCGCGACCAATGGCGACACGCTGACGCTGACCGCCGGAAAGCTGCTTTGGTTTACGATCCAGCAGATGCGCAAGCTGTAGCGTCTTCGCCACCATCTCTACCTGATGCTGAATCTGCGCTTTCGGCACGCCGTTCACCTTCAGTCCGTAACCGATATTTTCCGCCACCGTCATATGCGGGTAAAGCGCATAAGACTGAAACACCATTGCCACTCCGCGGTGCGAGGGTGCGACATCATTCATGACCTCATCACCAATCAAAATCTCACCGTCACTGATCTCTTCCAGCCCGGCGATCAGCCGCAGCAGTGTGGATTTACCGCAGCCTGACGGACCGACGAAGACCGCAAACTCACCGGCCTCAATATCAAGCGCGATATTTTTCAGCGTTTCTGTTTTACCAAAGCGTTTGGTGACGTTTCTCAATCTGATGCTGGACATGCTGATCCTCATGGCAAGGGATTTGGCGGCTGAAATGTATGACGTATAACAGTTTGTCTTTTTACACGTCAGCCCTGATGGTGCCTGCGCTGACTATATCGTTCCGCCAGAGTGCGCCCTACCGCTGATTTTGATTTCTGTAATAGCGATCACACATTGATGCGAACGGGCTGGAGCGCGGTACGCATTCCGCGTAGCGTATGGCTCAAATGCGATACGTTATTCACACTTCATATGCTCAATAATTCCTTGTTCAGCATGTGCCTGAAAAAAAATATCAGCAAATGACAGCTTAAAATGTCATACCTTCACATGAGGCCAGTAATGAAAATCAAAATCAGCGTTACGCTACTTCTTTCCGCATTGATGCTTAATCAATCCGCCTGGGCCGCTCAGCAACTTACCGTCTGGGAAGACATTAAAAAATCAGACGGCATCAAAACGGCGATCGCCGATTTTCAGAAACAGTTCGGCGTTGAAGTTAAAGTTCAGGAGATGCCGTTTGCACAGCAGATTGAGAAGCTGCGTCTGGATGGCCCGGCGGGTATTGGCCCGGATGTCCTGGTGATCCCTAATGACCAGCTCGGTAGCGCGGTCGTACAGGGATTACTGGCACCGCTGAAAATTGATGCAGCAGAGCAGAGCGCTTACACCCCCTCAGCAATGGCGGCTTTCACACAGAACAGTGTGGTCTACGGCGTACCCAAAGCGGTGGAAACGCTGGTGCTGATCTACAACAAAGATCTGCTGCCGTCGCCACTGAAAACGCTGGAGGAATACCGTGCCTTCTCCCAGAAGCAGCGTGAGGCGAAGCAGTATGGCCTGCTCGCTAAGTTTGACCAGATTTATTACAGCTGGGGTGTGATGGCTCCGATGGGCTCTTACATCTTTGGCAAAGACGCCAAAGGCGCAATTAACACTCAGGATATCGGTCTGAACACCCCGGGCAGCGTTGAAGCGGTGACTTATCTCAAGCGCTTCTTCAGTGAAGGATTGCTGCCAGGCGGCATCATGGGCGACAACGGCCTCAACGCCATCGACTCGCTGTTTACCGAGAAAAAAGCGGCGGCGGTGATCAATGGGCCGTGGGCATTCCAGCCCTATCAGGCTGCCGGAATCAACTATGGCGTGGCACCGCTGCCGCTGCTGCCTAATGGCAAGCCGATGAGCTCCTTCCTGGGCGTCAAAGGCTATGTGGTCTCTACCTGGAGTAAAGATCAGGCGCTGGCGCAGAAGTTCCTCACCTTCATCAACCAGCCGCAGTACGTGAAAGAGCGTTATCAGAAAACCCAGGAGATCCCACCGGTCACCGCGCTGATGAACGATCCGATTATCAAAGATGATGAGAAGGCCAACGCGGTCGCGGTGCAGGCGGCGCGTGCGTCAGCGATGCCTGGCGTGCCGGAAATGCAGGAAGTGTGGGGGCCAGCCAATGCTGCGCTGGAGCTGAGCGTATCCGGCAAGCAGGAGCCAAAAGCGGCACTGGATAATGCAGTGAAGCAGATCACCATGCAGATTGAAGCGATGCAGGCCAGCAACCAGTAATGCAGGTTCACGGGATAACCGTACAGGATAAGGATCAGGGTGTGGCTATATCTTCCGATGAAAATCTGGTGACGGCTAAGCGTCCGCGTCGTCATGCGACCACCGGTGCGCTGTTGGCACTGCTGCCTGGCTTCGGCCAGTTTTACCACCGCCAGTGGGCTAAAGGGCTCTGTTTTCTGATTTTGCTCAGCAGTTTTACCGGCGTCTTCCACGATTTTCTGCGTGAGGGATTCTGGGGGCTCTATACGCTGGGCGAATCGGTGCCGCGTGATAACTCAATTTTTCTGCTGGCAGAGGGCATTATCAGCGTACTGATTGCCGCCTTCGGCGTGGCGGTCTGGGGAGTGTCAATGCGCGACGCCTGGGTCAATGGCGTCAGGCGCGACAAGGGTCAGCAGCTGAACAGCGTGCGCCAGCAGTATCAGTTACTGCTGCGCGATGGCTTCCCCTATCTGATGATTTCGCCAGGCTTTATTTTGCTGGTGTTTGTAGTGGTGTTTCCGATTCTGTTCGGTTTCGCCATCGCCTTCACCAACTACAACCTCTATCACACGCCTCCGGCGAAGCTGGTGGACTGGGTGGGGTTCAAAAACTTCATCAACATTTTTACTCTGTCGATCTGGCGCTCCACCCTTTTTGATGTGCTGCAATGGACGGTGGTCTGGACACTGCTCGCTACCACGCTGCAGTGCACCGTGGGCGTCATGCTGGCGATTCTGGTCAATCAGAAGGACCTGCGCTTTAAGCCGCTGATCCGCACCATCTTTATCCTGCCGTGGGCGGTGCCGGGCTTCGTCACCATTCTGGTCTTCGCCGGAATGTTCAACGACAGCTTTGGGGTGATCAACAACGCTATTCTCGACTTCTTTGGCATTGCACCTAAAGCGTGGATGACCGATCCATTCTGGACCAAAACCGCGCTGATTATGATGCAGACCTGGCTCGGTTTCCCGTTTGTGTTTGCGATGACTACCGGCGTCCTGCAGGCGATCCCTGACGATCTCTATGAGGCGGCGATCATGGACGGTGCCAGCGCCTGGACGCGGCTGAAAACCATCACGCTGCCGCTGGTGCTCTACGCCATTGCGCCGATCATCATCACGCAATACACCTTCAACTTTAATAATTTCAACATCATCTATCTGTTTAACAATGGCGGTCCGGCGGTGGCGGGGTCGAATGCCGGAGGAACCGATATCCTGGTGTCGTGGATCTACAAGCTCACCATGTCGTCGTCGCAATATGCTATCGCCGCCACTATCACCATTTTGCTGTCGATTTTCGTGGTAGGTCTGGCGCTGTGGCAGTTCCGCGCGACCCGGTCGTTTAAACAAGATGAGATGGCGTAAGGAAGCAGTTATGGCGAAGTCCGGCAGTATTAAACGCGAAAGGTGGATACGCCTGTCGCTGACCTGGCTGGTGGTGCTGGCCGTCTCGGCCATCATTATCTATCCGCTGGTCTGGACAGTAGGAGCATCCCTGAATGCAGGTAACAGCCTGCTCAGCAGTTCGATCATTCCGGAGAATGCGTCGCTGCAGCACTACCGCGACCTGTTCAATGGCACGGTGCCTTACCTGACGTGGTACTGGAATTCGATGAAAATCAGTTTCCTGACCATGGTGCTGACGTTGATCAGCGTCAGCTGTACCGCCTACGCTTTTTCCCGTTTTCGGTTCAAGGGGCGGCAGAACGGACTAATGCTGTTTCTGTTGTTACAGATGATCCCGCAGTTTTCGGCGCTGATCGCGATTTTCGTGCTGTCGCAGCTGCTGGGGTTGATCAACAGCCATCTGGCGCTGGTGCTGATCTACGTTGGCGGGATGATCCCGATGAACACCTATCTGATGAAGGGTTATCTCGACTCGATTCCCAAAGATCTGGATGAGTCAGCGCGCATGGACGGTGCGGGCAACTTCCGCATCTTTGTTGAGATCATTATGCCGCTGTCGAAGCCGATTCTGGCGGTAGTGGCGCTGTTCTCCTTCACCGGCCCGCTGGGTGATTTCATCCTCTCCAGCACCATTCTGCGAACGCCAGAGCAGTTCACGCTGCCGATTGGCCTCTATAACCTGGTGTCGCAAAAAATGGGCGCCAGTTACACCACCTATGCCGCCGGTGCTGTGCTGATCGCCGTGCCGGTGGCGGTGTTCTATCTGGCCCTGCAGAAATACTTCGTTTCTGGCCTGGCCTCAGGCAGTACTAAAGGATAAATCATGACGCCAAAAACATTGATTCTCGCCCTGGCACTGGCCTGGGCGACACCGCTGCTCGCCGCCGATCAGCCTGTCATCGGCTCTGCCGGGCCGTGGCCAGCCGATTTTATCAAAGGTGCGGATATCTCATCGCTGGCCGAACTGGAGAAGCAGGGTGCGAAATTCTACAACGCAGATAACCAGCAGCAGGATGCCATCGCCATCCTGAAAGCCAGCGGCATCAATACCATACGGCTGCGGCTGTGGGTGGATCCCCGCGACGGCAGCGGTCAGACCTACGGTGGTGGCGGCAACGATCTGACGACCACGCTGGCGCTGGCGAAGCGCGTTAAAGCGGCGGGCCTGAAGCTACTGCTGGATATCCACTACAGCGATTTCTGGACTGATCCAGGCAAGCAGTTCAAGCCCAAAGCCTGGCAGTCGCTGCCTTTTCCGCAGCTGGAAACCCAGGTTCATGACTACACCCGTGACACCATCGCTCGTTTCAAAGCGGACGGTGTGATGCCGGATATCGTGCAGATTGGCAATGAACTTAACGGTGGCATGCTCTGGCCGGAAGGCAAAAGCTGGGGCCAGAACGGCGGTGAGTTCGATCGGCTGGCCGGTCTGCTGAAAGCCGGGATCAGCGGGGTGCGTGAGAATCTCAGCGACCCGCATCAGGTGAAGATCATGCTGCACCTGGCTGAGGGCACAAAGAACGACACGTTTCGCTGGTGGTTTGACGAGATCGTTAAGCGTGATGTGCCATTCGATGTGATTGGCCTGTCGATGTACACCTACTGGAACGGCCCCATCAGCGCCCTGAAAGCCAACATGGATGATATCTCCCGGCGCTATGACAAAGACGTGATGGTGGTGGAAGCGGCCTACGGCTACACGCTGGAAAACTGCGATAGCGCGGAGAACAGTTTCCAGGCCAAAGAGGAGCAGGCGGGCGGCTATCCCGGCAGTGTAGCGGGCCAGGCGGCCTATCTGCATGACCTGATTAAAGCGGTGCTGGCGGTGCCGGACCATCGCGGCAAGGGTGTCGTCTACTGGGAACCGGCGTGGATCCCTGCGCCCGGCAATACCTGGGCGACGCCCGCTGGCATGAAATATATCCACGACGAATGGAAACAGGGTAACGCCCGCGAAAACCAGGCGCTGTTTGACTGTCACGGCAAGGCGCTGCCTTCGCTGCAGGTTTTTCATTAACCATTAGCGCAAACGCTGATGTCTACCTCTGAGGAACAGGTATGAATAAATTTCCCCCGCTCAGCGCACGGGTTAACCGGCTGCTGCATGGTGCTGACTACAATCCCGAACAGTGGGCGCACCAGCCGGGCATTATTGATGACGACATCATGATGATGAAGCAGGCGAACTGTAACGTTATGTCGGTGGGTATTTTCAGCTGGGCGAAGCTGGAGCCGGAAGAGGGGCGCTATGAATTTGGCTGGCTGGATGAGGTGATTGATACGCTCTGGCTGCAGGGGATTTCTGTGTTTCTTGCTACACCAAGCGGGGCCAGGCCAGCCTGGATGTCGCAGGCGTATCCGGAGGTGCTGCGTGTGGGGCGCGATCGCGTGCCGGCTCTGCATGGTGGTCGTCATAACCACTGCATGACCTCGCCGGTGTATCGCCAGAAAGTGCAGGCGATGAACAGCCGGCTGGCGGCGCGTTATGCGCATCATCCGGCGGTGCTCGGCTGGCATATTTCCAATGAGTATGGCGGAGAATGTCATTGTGATCGCTGTCAGCAGGCGTTTCGCAGCTGGTTGCAGCGCCGATATGAGACGCTGGAGAACCTGAATCTCGCCTGGTGGAGTGATTTCTGGAGTCATACCTACAGCGACTGGTCACAGATTGTGTCGCCAGCGCCACAGGGTGAGATGTCGATTCACGGTCTGAATCTGGACTGGCGGCGGTTTATGACCGATCAGGTTACTGACTTCTGTCGTGAGGAGATTAAACCGCTGAAGCAGGCCAATCCCGATCTGCCTGCGACCACCAATTTTATGGAATATTTCTACGACTACGATTACTGGAAGCTGGCACCGGTGCTCGATTTTATCTCCTGGGATAGCTACCCGATGTGGCATAACGAGAAGGATGAGACCACGCTCGCCTGTTATACCGCGATGTACCACGATTTGATGCGCACTCTGAAGCAGGGCAAGCCTTTCGTGTTGATGGAGTCGACGCCGAGCGCCACCAACTGGCAGCCGACCAGCAAGCTGAAGAAGCCTGGGATGCATATTCTGTCGTCACTGCAGGCGGTGGCCCATGGTGCGGACGCGGTGCAATATTTTCAGTGGCGCAAGAGCCGGGGTTCGGTCGAGAAGTTTCATGGCGCAGTAGTCGATCATGTGGGTCATCTTGATACGCGCACCGGTCGTGAAGTGAGTGAGCTGGGCCGGATGCTGGCCGCGATGACGCCGGTGATGGGCAGCCGGGTTGAGGCGCGGGTGGCGATTATTTTCGACTGGGAGAGTCGCTGGGCGATGGATAATGCGCAGGGGCCGCGCAATCTCGGCCTGCATTATGAGCGCACAGTGAACGAGCACTATCGTGCTTTCTGGGAGCAGGGCGTGGCGGTGGATGTGATTAACGGCGACTGCGATCTCAGTGGTTACGATCTGGTGATTGCGCCGATGCTGTATATGGTGCGGGATGGTTTTGCGGCGCGGGTGGAACAGCATCTTGAGCAGGGCGGGCATTTCGTTGCCAGCTACTGGAGCGGCATCGTGAATGAGAGCGATCTGTGTTATCCCGGTGGCTTCCCGGGGCCGTTACGGCCGTTGCTTGGCATCTGGTCAGAAGAGATCGATAGTCTGACTGATGAGGAGTTCAATGGCGTACGCGGGGTGCGCGGCAATGAGCTGGGTCTGAGTGGGCCTTATCAGGCGCGAGAGCTTTGCGAGCATATTCATCTGGAAGGGGCAACGGCGCTGGCCAGCTATGAGAGCGATTTTTATGCCGGTACCCCGGCGGCGACGGTGAATCGCGTGGGTCAGGGCAAAGCCTGGTATATCGCATCGCGTAATGATCTGTCGTTCCAGCGGGATTTTTATGGTGCGTTGATTAAGCAGCTGGCGTTGCCACGCGCGCTGGCGATTGATCTGCCACCGGGCGTGGTTGTTCAGCGGCGTACTGATGGCGAACAGGCGTTTCTTTTTGTGCAGAATTTTACCGGTCAGGTGCAGCAGCTGTCGTTGCCTGCTGGGCTCAGCGATTTGATCGATGGCTCGGTTGTGGGGGAATCGCTGGTGCTGGCGCCGTGGGGATGTCGCGTTCTGAGTGTGCCGCTAACTGAAGGCACAAGCCTTTAAAGTTAGTTGAATGCCGCTCGATGGCAGGGTGAGGGTTAGCTCAGGGTGCAAATGCCCACATCGCTTAGAGTCTGGGCGTTGTTTGTGGCAGGAGGTTGCCTGAACTGTTGATATGGAGCAGCTTGATTAAGTTTGCTGGCAGTCTGAGCACTGGCTCAGGGGGCATATGCCTTCCGCAAAGACGCAAAAGATGGCATCCCTGCCAGCTCAGCACGGGCCATCCCTGGCCCGTGATGCTTTGCTCCAGGCATATGCCCCCATCGCTTTGAGTTTGGGCATTGTCTGTGGCAGGAGGGTGCGGGAACTGTGGATAATGCCGGTTTGGTTAAATTTGTTGGAAGGCTGAGCTTTGAGCATGAGAGTTGTGTGTGGGAAGTTCTGCCGTGGCTTTAATTGCGGACTTTGTGGCAGAGGAATAGGGTTTGAGGGCAGGAAGAGTGTATTTTCTGTGAGTGCCCTGAAGCCATTCCCCCTCGTTTTCGTTTATCAGTCGTGAGTGGCGGGCAGCAGCCCGCCTTTTTATTATCTGGAGGAGAACAACATGGTGAGTCTGAAATCGTTTAAGCAATATTTCAGTCGGCAGCCGCTGACGGCGGAAGAGGTTGAGATAGACAGTGCGCTGCTGGAGCGTCTTGTAGAGTGCTTCGGCGGGCGTGAAAACATTCAGCAGGTGGACGCCTGTTTAACCCGGCTGCGGGTGAAGGTGACATCGCTGAGGGCGGTGGATACGGCAGGATTACAGAAGGCGGGGGCGATTGGCGTGGTGATTCTGGGGCAGGAAGTTCATGCCATCTTTGGTACGCAATCCGACCAGCTGCGTCAGTTGCTGGAAGCCCGATTCTTCAAGCCGCTTCAGCCGGAGTAAAAAAAATGGATAACCGTCGCCGATTATCCAAATAAGCCCCTGCATAAGAGCTTAACAATGATCACAATGAGGAGACTGCTTGGTTACCACCAGGCTTCGACCTGTACGCCGAAGTTCCAGGTGTTGTTACTGGTGTTGTCCTGGAAACTGTGTCCGTCTTCTGAGTCATTCAGGTAAGAGGCAAACAGACGCAGTTCCGGGCGTGACATAAATTCGGGACCGGCTGCGAGACCCAGCGCCAGCGTATATTTCTGACCCGCCTGTTTATAGTCACTGCCCACTTTGTTCTCATCTTTCTGCCAGAAACTACCCACTTCGCCGATGCCGCGGACATACTGTGTGAACTGATACTGACCACGACCCACCAGCGACAGCAGGGTGCTTTTGCTGGTCTGCGCGGTGACGTCATCCGCTGAACCCCAGGTAAAGACCTGATTCAGGGAGAACTTGTCGGTGATTGGCAGCAGGCCGGTATTGATTACGCGGTAGCCGGTGGCATCGCGGGTATCGTTCCACATGTCATACCAGCCGCCGCCCTGTGAAATCATGTTTTGTGCCAGGCCTTTATTGGCATACTGGAATACCAGTTTCTGATAGCCGCCCCACATATCCTGACTGATTTCACTGGTGAGCATAACGCCGTTTTCCGCATCATACAGGCCACCATACTCTTCCTGCTTTTTAGTCGTGTTCGGCATGGCGTAATCAATACCAAACTCGGTCCAGGCGCCGCTCCACGGTTTCCAGCCAGCATACCGAAGATCGAGGTAGTTAATGTTGACGTCGTTATCGCCATCCACCCTGTAATCGACGTCATTGGCATCGCCACGGATCCAGGCAAAGGAGAGCGCGCCCGGGCCCAGAGTGTAATTTTCGATACCCGCACCGGAGCCGGAGATATTCCAGTATTTGGTATCAATGATGTGCAAATCGTGACGCTGGTAGTAACGTTTACCGCCCCAGATCACCGCATTCTTGTCACCCGGCACCAGCCCTTTAATCTGCAGATTAAGCTGACGCAAACCAAACTGCGCATCGTCACCGAAGGTGGTTTCGTTATCGTTAGAACCGTCGGAGAACATGCTGACCATGGTGTCGACGTAAAAACTGACGTCATCCTTTTTGTAGACTTCGCTGCCCAGCTCAACCTCGCCGTAGGTGTCGGCTTCATTGCCGAGACGGCCAATCTTGTTCTTTTGATACTCTTCAATACCGCCATCCTGCGATACGCCAACGCCACCACGCAGATAGCCATGGAAATCAATGTTGTCGATAGCAGCATAGAGCGTCGGGGAGGTCAGGGCCGCAGCAAGCGCCACAGCAGCAGTACGTAACCTTGTTTCCATGTTATCCTCAATTTTATTTGTAATACGTTCACATGACAGCGGCAGTTAACGCTTTTTGTCAGATGAGTGACAAACAAAATCGCGATAATGTGTGATGCAGTGCAAATAAAGTGGCGGTATTTGTAACGATTAGTGAATCAGATCACCAAATCTCGTGATGTGAAGGTATGACTTTTACTTTTTATCTGCGCAATGTGACTGCGGTAACCTGGCTTATTCGGCTGCTGTGATACCATTCCGCCATCGGTAATCAGGGATGCGAATTATGAAATCAAAAAATGCCACCTTAGAGGATGTCGCCCGCCATGCTGGCGTCTCTTATCAGACGGTTTCGCGGGTTTTGAATAAGTCGGCAAACGTCTCAGAATCAACGCGGCGCAAGGTGGAGAACTCTATTGAAACCCTGCGCTACGTGCCAAACAGACTGGCGCAACAGCTGGTGGGTAAGCAGAGCACAACGCTGGGTCTGGTGACCACATCGCTGGCGTTGCATGCTCCTTCGCAGGTGGCCGCTGCGGTTAAACGATATGCCAATGCCGCTGACTATCAGGTGCTGATCGCCATGATTGATGAGAACGTCAATCAAAGTCTGCAGAACTGTATCAATGAGCTGAAGTCGCAGCGCGTGGATAAGGTGATTATCAACGTTCCGCTGGAGAGCAGTGATGCGGAGCAGATCGTGCAGGAGAACGACGATATCCTGTGCCTGTTTCTTGATGTTGATCCCTACAGCGCGGTGTTTAACGTTTCGTTTAACCCGGCTGACGGTACCCGTGCCAGTGTCAAATATCTCTACGAGCAGGGGCATCGGGAATTTGCTCTGCTGGCCGGGCCAGAGCAGTCCGTTTCTGCCAATTTGCGGTTAAAGAGCTGGCTGGATACGCTGGAGAGCTATCGTCTGAAGCCGGTCAGCGTCAGCCACGGTAACTGGGATGCGCAAAGTGGTTACAACGGCGTGCTGCAACTACTGCGTGAAGCGCCGGAGTTCAGCGCGCTGCTGGTGGGAAATGATCAGATGGCGCTGGGTGTGCTGAGCGCGCTGCATCAGCGCGGGGTAGCGGTGCCGGGGCAGATTTCGGTGATTGGCTACGATGACACCTATGAAAGTGCCTTCTTCCATCCGGCGCTGACCACGGTGTCGCTCGATCTTGATTTACAGGGCAAAGAGGCGGTCGCGCGTCTGTTGTTAGCTAGTGAGCAGGATGAGCAGCGTTCCTCTTCAATCCTTCCGGCAAAACTGGTGGTACGCAGCTCGACGGGTATCGCCGGTCAGCAGCAACGTGATTTGAAGCAGATTGCTGAGCAGCTGCGGCTGCTCGCCAGTCGCCTTGAGTAGCAGAACCCCGTAAGCAGATAAAAAAAGCATAAGAACGCGCCGCTGCTATGCTCAGATCAGGATAACGATTCTGCACGTCGGAAAAATTATCCGATCACTAAATCGGTCAGTGAACGGGCATTCTGCTTCGCGGTAATGCAGCCGACACGTTCAGCCCGGTTTCTCTACCTTCAGGGAGTGACATTATGTTGTGGCTTGAACAGGGGCTTTACCTCAGGATTGAAGAGTTAGCGCATGGCCCCAGGCCACTGCCGCTTTCCAGCGGTTTTACCCCGCAGACGGCTTATCGCGCGCTGGGCTGTTTTAACCCCTCTGAAACATCAGATGCTTACTACATTCTTTCAAATGACCGCGATGAAATATGGTTCATCTGTAACCGTCATCTGAGAACCGTTTTCCTTGATGCCAGCAACACGGCGTTTCGGGTGAAAATGCAGGAGCCTGCAGAGAGTCTGCCGGTACTCGCTGCTGCACCCGATGGTCAAATCGTCTCCTTTGAGCGCTCTGTCTGATGTAGCCTGTTACGCATCAGATAATAAAAAAAAGCCGCCATCGCTGGCGGCCTTGATTACGTTTAAGTCGATGCGTTATCTGTAAATCTGCCAGTAACGTCTTTTAACTCGCCGTGGCGGTCTTCATTGCCGGACGCTGGGGCAGTATCACCAGAAGAGCGATGATGATTAGCGCCAGCGTCAGTGAGGCACCGTAGCGGCTTAGCGCGAGTCCGCCTGAGGCAAGGGGTTTGTCCAGAAAGTCGCCGACCACGGCACCCAGTGGTCGGGTCAGGATAAAGGCCGCCCAGAAGAGCCCCGTACGCGAAAGTGATGTAAAGCGACTGGCCGCCCAGATGATTGCCAGCGCGCCAACAAACAGCAGGATCCCGCCATCGTAGCCCAGCCCTTCAGTGTCTGCCGTCCAGTCACCTAAGGCCGTGCCCAGGGTTTGTGAAAACATAATAGTGACCCAGTAAAAACTCTCTGTGACGCCGTTGCTCACTGAACTGACCGCAACCGTACCGCAGGTGATTTTCCACAGGAAAAGCGAGAGGATAAGCAGGGTGCTCAGCAGCACGGTGCCACCTAAATACCCTATGCCCAGTGAGCGATCGGCAAAATCTGCCATCGTCGTGCCAACGGTGGTTGTGGCCACCACGGTGAACCAGTAAATCCATTTGTTGAAACTGTGGCGATTTATCTGTACCACCACCGCGATCAGAAAGATGATGGCGAAAATCAATGTCCCGGTCAGGTAACCGAGATTCATCGACATGGTCACCGCATCGCCGCCGGTTTCACCCAGGGTAGTCGCAGCGATTTTGGTTAACCAGAAAGCCGCTGTAACGGCCGGAACTTTACTGAGAGAGTGAGAAGCTGTGTTGTTATTTTGCATAGGGTGATACTCCGGAACAGCCCAACATGGGCTAATACAGAGACGATGTTATAAGATTAATCTTAAGAAAAGGTTAAGCTAAAGAAAACTATGACAGGAATTTTGATCACAGCTTGTCACTCACTAAGCCGGCATTTACCCTTTGATTTAATGTAATTTTTTGCCCAGTCTGAGTGCAGTGTTTGGGCTGTTTTCCCAGTTAACCTATAAGAATTAATTCTGAGTTACTCTGTTTTCTTCTTAATTTTCAGACGATGCAAAGAGTGATAGCCCGGCGGCTTAATCAGGCGAAAATTGAAGGAAAGTAGCATCAGGGCGTGCGAGCCATGCCGGGGCAGTATTGCCCTGATAATCAGCATCAGGACAGGGTGGATGGCATGGCAACCCCGACGCTGTTATCCGGATATCACCAGTTTTGTCTGGTGGGAGAAACGATCAGGTCGTTGACGGTAACGTTCTGCGGCTGATTAAGTGCATACACCACCGCATTAGCCACATCCTGTGGGCTGATGGCTAATTTATTGAGTTCCTGAGCCACTTTACGGCCCTGAGGATCGCCGACTTTATCGGCCCAGCCGGTATTGATTACGCCAGGGCTGATGGTATTGACGCGTATCCCGTTATTAACTCCTAAGTCTTTGCGCATCGATTCTGTCATGGCATGGACGAAGAATTTTGTTGCACTGTAAACCCCTGCACCCGCATCCACCTGATGACCTGCAACCGATGCCATATTCAGGATCTGTCCCTCATTTTTCTTCAGCATAACGGGTAACACAGAGGCAATGGCGTTCAGATAGCCTTTGATATTGACGTCGACCATTTTGTTCCACTCTTCCCATGCAACGTCACTCCAGCTTGAGAAAAGCATCAGGCCCGCATTGTTAATCAGTATGTCTATGGAGCCGAAGGTGTCACTGGCGAACTTCACCAGCGCCTGGGTTTCTTCCAGACGCGTAACATCGGTTACCAGGCCGACAGCGCGTCCCCCTTCAGCTTCAATCTGACGTACCAGCGTATCGAGGCCATCCTGGTCCAGTGCTGCCGCCACAATATTCACGCCATGACGCGCAAGTTCCCGCGCGGTAGCCGCACCAATCCCGGAGGATGCACCCGTAATAATGGCTGTTTTCTGTTGCAGGTAATTCATTTTTAATTCTCCTTCTGGTGAAAGGGGCGGGTAGTCACCCGCCATAAACCGTTATCAGCAGCTGGCTTCCGGCCAGTCGGTATAACCCTCTGCACCACCGCCGTAATAGGCTTCTTTCGGCGCGATGGTCAGCGCGGCACCGTAACGCAGACGCTTAACCAGATCCGGGTTGGAGATGAACAGGCGTCCAAAGGCAACCGCATCAATAATTCCGGCGTTGCGGCGGCTGATGGCCATCTCAAGGTCATAGTTGTTATTGCCAATAAACGGACCGTTGAACTGGGCGCTCAGCGCGTCCATGTCCACATCGGCAGGCACATCACGAGAGGTGGCCGTCGCGCCTTCAACGAAGTGCAGATAAGCCAGGTTGAACCTGTTAAGTTGCTGAATGAGGTAGCCGTACATCGCCATAACATTGCTGTCTGGCGGCGTGTTACCGGCATCAGGTGTGACCGGAGAGAGGCGGATACCGACTTTGTCATTGCCCCAGATGTTGATGATGGCTTCTGTCACTTCCAGCGTCAGGCGGGCGCGGTTTTCAATAGAGCCACCGTAGGCGTCAGTACGGTGATTGGTGGAATCACGCAGGAACTGATCGAGCAGGTAACTGTTGGCGGAGTGCACCTCAACGCCGTCAAAACCGGCACGCAGGGCATTTTCAGCTGCACGTTTATATTGCTCAATAATGCCGGGGATTTCTTCTGTTTCCAGCGCCCGCGGCGTCGATACCGGCACAAAACCGTTTACGGTGTAAGTCTGTCCATCAGCTTTAATAGCAGAAGGTGCAACCGGACGCTGGCCCTCAGGCTGCAGTTCCACGCTTGAAAAACGGCCCACGTGCCATAACTGGCAGACGATTTTGCCGCCTTTAGCGTGAACCGCATCAGTGACTTTTTTCCATCCAGCCACCTGCTCTTCGCTCCATATCCCCGGCGTAGCGGCATAGCCGCGTCCCTGCGGAGAGATGTTGGTGGCTTCAGAAATAATCAGGCCAGCCCCGGCACGCTGTGCATAGTAGGTAGCATGGAGTTCATCAGGCACACCCTCTTCACCGTAACGGCTACGCGTGACCGGTGCCATGACAATGCGGTTTGACAGCTGAAGGCTGCCCATCGAAACAGGTGAGAATAAATCGGTACGGGTACTGTTGTCAGTCATATAAACCTCTTAATAGTTGACCGGTCGTCTAGTAAATGGATAAAAAAAAAACCGGCTACCCAAGTAGCCGTGTTGTTGCGTTCATTGCCTGACTGAACGCTTTGTCAGGATCGTGGATTTTCGCCATCAGGGAAGCCCCCAGCCAGAGCTGATAGAGTTCTTCTGCCAGTTCAGTGGCATCCGTTACGGCGGGCAGGGAGCCATCTTCCTGACCGAGCCGGAGGCAGGCAGCAATTTTGAGCACAATTTCATGGGTGCCCGTTGCCAGCACATGCCGCATGTTATCGTACTGGTCGCAGACTTCCGCCCCCAGCTTGACCACGAGACATTTACTTTCAGGCAGGTCTGCGCCCTGGGTCGTTTTCCAGAAGGTAAAATAGCGCAGCAGTCGCTCTCTCGCCGTTCCTGTTCCGCCTAGCTGATGCTCTACTTCCAGCAAATAGTGGCTGAAGTAGTGCTCCAGCAGCGCCTCTGCAAACGCTTCCTTCGACGGAAAGTAGTAATAGAACGAGCCTTTTGGGATATCCGCCGCTTTTACAATCTCGGAAATCCCGACGGCGCTGTAGCCCTTATGAGTAATGATCGCCCTGGCCACATCAATGATGTGCTGCCGCATATCTGTCACGTTTCTTTTCATAATGTGCACACTCTAGTGAAAAACTGACCGGTCGTCTAGTAACTTTTAACCTTTTTCATGCTTTCAGTTTCTGATTGTGAGCGGGTGAAGCAGTCGGGTGGCGTGCTGGCCGATCAATTTCAGGCTCTGAAGCGTCGTACCGTCTTTCGCCTCTATCGACATGCCTTCCAGCAGCGTATTCAGAACGGTAGCCAGCGCGACGGTGTTGGTATCTGCGGGCAGTTGCTTCTCCTGAACCGCTCTGACCAGCCTTTTTTTAAACAGATCTTTCCCTTCCTGTCTGAGAACGCTAACCGCCCTGACAACATCCGTCGATTCTGCTGAAACATTGATGGCTGCCAGCACCACCATGCAGCCGCAGGGCGCTGAAGGGGAGAGCAGAATATCGGCTGCTTCGCTAAAGAAACCGTCAATCGCTTCACCAATATCCTGCCTCTCCTCAAGCCGCAACCAGGTGGCTTGCCAGTACTTCGTTTCGTAGTAGTTCACGGCCTCCAGAAAAAGTTTTGCTTTATTGCCAAAGGCGGAATAGAGGCTGGGTGGGTTGATTTCCATGGCGGCGCAAAGTTCGGCAACCGATGCTGGCTCAAAACCTTTGCGCCAGAACAGATCCAGCGCCTTCAGCAACGCTTTATCACGGTCAAAGCTTCGTGGCCGGCCTTTCGGCTTTTCAGTGGCAGCAGGCTGGTCAGGTATTTTCATAGACGGCCTCAATCATTCTCTTGACACATTACATAGTGATCACTATACAATAATACTATTACGTAGTGCTCACTACAGAATTAAATCGACACAGTGGCTCGCCTTTTATCCCGCCTGCTCTTCCCCGGCAGGCTGATGTCGCGCTGAGTCGGTACGTGTCTGTGTCAGAAAATATCACCCAAAAGCGGGGTGTCTGAAGGGATACCTTGTTAATCAGAACGGAGAGAAAACAGATGAATAACACGACCTATGTGCAGGACTATAACGCCATCGTGGCAGTGCTGAATCAGTATAACGAGGGAGGAAAGCAGGCGAAAAGTGAGCTCATGAAGCCCGCTTTCAGCGACAGGGCGACCATTTTTGGTCTCGACAGTGACGGCAACCTCAGCGGCGGTCCAATTCAGGGATTGTTTGACACCATCGACACCGCATTCCGTCCTTCACCCGAAGCAAAAGCGGCTATCGTGCGCGTAGATATTGTTGGGACTGCCGCCAGTGCCCGCATCGACACTGACGACATTTCTGGTTTCCGTTTCACTGATTTTTTTAACCTGCTGAAAGTGAACGATCGCTGGACCGTGGTCAGCAAGATCTATCACACACATACGGCAGACTGATCCAGGTCTGGTCAGTTGATCATTGCAGCCTGCGTTTGCTGCGGGCTGCAAAAAGGTATTGAGACGACTAAAACAGTAAGGTGATTTTACGCCTGATTATCCGGTTGCTATTAATCAACATAATCATACCCCAGCGCTTTTGGCAGAGGTGGCATCATTAAAGATTCTGGGCCGATCGGCCGATAAACACTGGCTCATACTTCTGACACTGAATCCCGGGTTCGCTCACTTTTGTGCGGGCAGGGCGGCACCTCAGCAGCTGCAGACGGACAAGCGCAGCGTCAGCCGCCGTCAATGGCGGGTATTCTCGCAATGGTGAACCTGTCTCCGGATCCTCCTTCAGCTACAGGCGGACATTAACGGTTATAATCAGGTCTGTAGCGATGAGTATTGAGCCTGTTTAATATCGTCAGCTACGTCGGAGTCGGCCGCCATGAACACAATGATCAAACCCTCTTTTACCGCTGTCTGGTCTACAGACGCCCAGGGTATCTGCGTCGCCAGTCAGGAAAGCCCTGCTGGTCTGATGCCTGAACTGAAGGGTGTGACGCTGAGTTCATGGCTGAGACTGGCACAGGCCGACGACGATGCAAAGATCGCGCTGCAACTTACCGCCGCGCTTGATTTCCTGACGCCTTTTCATATTGAAGTGCCGATCAACTGTCTGGATGGCAAGACGCGTCGGGTTATTGTATCTGGCCTGCCGGATCGCCAGCCTGGCACGTCCCGTCTGCAGTATAACGGCTTCATTCTTGATGTGACCGGACAGCGTAAAGCGCTGGAAGATGCGCTGCGCACGGCGGCAGAGTATCGTCTGTTAATTGAAAACAGCACCGATCTGATTGCCCATTGCGACGCGGATGGCCGGTACGTTTCAATCTCGCCCTCTTATAGCGAAATGATTGGCTGGACAGCCGAAGAAGTTGTCGGTCAGCTGGTGGTGGATTTCCTGCATCCCGATGACCGCGGCCCCGCCTCTGAAGCTCTGGCCTGCATCTTCAACGGGGGAGTGCTGCCGGACGTCGTTGAGGTGCGCAAGCTGCATCGTGACGGCCACTACATCATTCTGGGCACCAAAGCCTGTGGCGTCATCAATCCCTCTACCGGCAAAAATATCGGTGCAGTTCTGGTGTCGCGCGACATTACGCGAGACAAAGAGAGGATGCGCAATCTGGAGAAGCTGGCAACGCTGGATACGCTGACCGGGCTGCATAATCGTACCTGGATCAACGACCAGGTCGGGCGCATGCTGGCGAAGGTGGATGATGAGGCCTATACGACGGTGATGTTTATCGATCTGAATGGCTTTAAGGCGGTGAACGATTTGATGGGCCACGCGACAGGGGATGCCTTGCTGCAGCAGGTCAGTGAACGGCTGCAACGCTGTATGCGTCCGGGCGACTCACTGGCGCGACTGGGCGGAGATGAATTTGTTGTGGCGGCAAAGTGCAGAAATCGCGATACAGCCGCTGCCATTGCCCTGCGTATTATTGAAAGTCTGCACGCGCCATTCGCCATTGATAATATGGACGTGCGCATTGGCGCGGCTATCGGTATCAGCCTTGCCCGCTTTGGGACGGCATCGGCCAAAATATTATTCGAAAACGCGGATAAAGCGATGTACCAGGCCAAAGCCCGACGTGATGGGTCGTATCAGTTTTTTGAGTCAGAAGAGCCTTAGTCGATGCATATGATTGCTGGTATAACCTTCCGGATTTGAAGGTAATGGATCTTACGTTTAACGCTTTGCCGCCTGTTCCCGCAAGGATACATTTCCTGAACGCCTGATTAACCCGCCTAATATTCTGAAACCGCGCGCCACAGCAGAAAGATTTTCTGTTTCAGGCTCAAAAAGAAGTCTGTTGCTGATGACCAACATCTATGTGCGAGACAGGCTACTGAATTCCCTCAAACGTCTGTGATGAACTGGCCTGAGTGACTTCGCGGAACTCCGCTTAAGGCAATTCATTGCCTCAGTTTATTATTTCTGTTGGTTTTTCACTTTCGGGAGACCAGTAACCCCCACTGCCATGATAGGTTTCAGCTCCCAGCACGAACGAGGTTCCGCAATGATTACATGCAAAATGGTAATCAACGATATCGCCCCAAATCATCTGTTCAGCACATTCAGAAAAGGTGTACTGATTCCAGTTATTGATGGTTGAAACTTCGGAAATGATCTCTTCTTTAACTGCGTTATGTGCAATACGTATTGCCAGGCTCAACTGACGAGGTTCCCGTATAACGTATTTAACACATAGATCCTGACAGAACTCACAACTCACTCTGTAAAACCTCCCTTTTATCTGAATGTTCAGGTGTAGAGCTATCGCAGGACACTGTTTTGCACTTTATATCCCACCTGAAGGGACAGTCGCTTTCACTTCATAAAGTTTAAATGTGTTCTTTAGTACTCATTGTATTCATTGTGAGGCAGAACGCCGGTCCATGATTTCTTTCACGTAATGCTCTATAACAATGTGATGTTCATGGCTTATCTGAGAAATGAATGTTTGCAGGAAATCGGGTGTGGAGTGAAGGGTATTTGTGACCAGTTTATCGAAGTCTTTCTGGATAAAGCGGTCATACCCTTTTAGCGTCGAACGCTGGAGCAAGGTATGCGCAGTAATTTCGAGCACGGCACGTCTGTAATCATCGGAAAGCAGAATATCCAGATCGTGCCGGCTAATCTCAAAGGCAAATTCATAGCTGATAAAACCAGAATCGACAGGCAATGAGTAGGTCAGTTTACCTTCCTCCTGTGTCACATGAGGTTCGTATCCGTCACCCATGAGGTGAACTGATTGCATATTAATCTCCTGCTCTTTCAGCCCTGAGTTGTTACTTCAACAGTCTAAACCACCGATATCGATATTATTCCGCTTCTGACGACGAGCGCAGATACTCACAATATCAGATCGTTCGATAGCGGAAGTTCCCGGTTGTTCACCTGTTCACTAACGGCAAAACTGACAAAGTGGTATGCCTGTTACGGAGAGTCATGTCAACCGTGAGCAGTGAGCTAAAGTTTTCCAGGTGACTTTATGAACCGGTCTCCTCTCCCCACTATTTTCGAGACAAAAAATAGCAGAGAGGAAGTCGTCGCTTACACGTTCTGGAAAAATCATCAGGCGATGCTTCTGAAAGGGTCTTTAGCGACCAGCCCACACCGCTGGTTTTCTTGTCTGCCACGGATAAGCGCTTTCAAGCTGACCCGCCAGTGCCAGCAATAAATTCTCCTGATTAAATCCTGCACAGAACTGCATGCCAATCGGCAGTCTATGGGAGGAAAGGAAGCCCAGAGGAACAGACATCGCGGAAGTTCCGCACACGTTCGCCAGCGCAGTAAACGGTGACTGATTGAAAACGTGATGTTAGCGCATCAACTGGCTGCTTTGAGCGAGAAGCGGACATTACCAACACAATTCATTATTAACCAATAAGGTGTAGGCCAATTACCGGTCTAGCCAATAGTTGAGCATTCAACTCTGTAATCCTTACCTACAATGTCCGTGCTGGTGCTATATGGCACAATTTCAAATATGTAGGATGATTCCGTACATGGCGATCTGATGGCGAAATCCCTCAAGCTCCCTACTGCAAAGATGTTCATTATTGGCAGAATAATGCAATTTTTATTTACCTTGACTACATTAAGAATCGTGGTGCGCAACTTGCTAGAATTTCGGGTTGTGGTCATTTCTTGATGATTCAATCTCGGTCTCCCTTTAGTGTAATATAAGCACGTTAAAGAATTTGGATGGTGAAGGTTAAAGCCAATACAGCCTATTGAAATTTTCATACTCTATCTAGGTCGTCTCAGATCCAACACGATTAGTTCAGGGGAAGGGCTTTGCTATTTAATTTATTTTAAATTGAAAAGATGATACCCCTGAATTAGTAATTAAATAACCCTTCACTTTTGATGTGGGATTTAAAAAAACCGGCTGTTACGCCGGTTTATTTTTTTAGGAGTCTGTGAAAGTGTTCATGCTACTTTAAGTGGGTTTAATAGACAATAATGCGTTAACTATTTTTTAATGTTTCCCTAAAATTTTGACTGAATTTTAGTTCTTGCCAACTTTCTCCGAATCTTTTTAGTGAGATAATTTGGGGCATTATCTCGTCCCATTTTCTGACAATGTGCTTCATGTAAGGAATCACGCCGGGCCGAGATAGCATGCCCTGAATAAAGTAGTTATCTGGGATTCCTCCAAACTCAGTATGGGCACGAATCCAATAAAGCGACACTGTATTTGCGGCGCGACCACTTGCAATAACGAGTTTTTTCCTATCATCGCTATCAGGCTCCGATAACATCTCGAAAATGACAGGAATCATAAGTTCCAGTCTTACAAAAGGTTTAGGGTGAGTACCTGATGGAATAGATTGCTCTTCAAACAAATTTTGCCCATTGAAGCGATGCAGGACGACAGCCAGTCCCGTCATGAGGTAATTAGTTGCCAACAGTAAATCGTTTTTTGTATTGAAATGACGTATTAACTCGGCAACACACGTTGATGTAGCAAAATAATCAGCTGCGATCTCTGTGACATGCCATACTATAGATGTTTCCCCATTCATTTCTTTGCTGTTCTGGATGTCACACTCTACTAAAGTGCTGTTACATCTGGATGAATTCCCATTTCTTATTACCCCGTGCTCCTGAGATAAATGTCCAAGTTCATGAAAATAAACCCATGTAACTGCTGCCATGTATATATTCTGTATGGCTTGTTCTCTAGTGGTTAATGTTAATAATGAATCAATATGTTTCTCTTCACCCCACCAATATTTAAATGCCTTATCATCCTTTCCGCTTTCAAGGTACTCAAAGTAATGTTTGATATCTAAATATAACTGCCATAACAAATTGTATGAGATGCCGATGGCGTGAGAGGGCGTGCCCCCAAGGGTATACGCGGAATAAGCTTGAGCCTGAAAAATTGGTTGCTCAATCCATTGAAGCTTAAGCTCGCCACTGAGATCTTCATAATAAGCAGCATTCCAGTCGTCAGTGATGCCTGACAGAGCCTTATAAGCTAAATCGAAAACTTCTTGTTGAGTCATTTCAATTTCCTTATTAAAGAGCACGAGAATTTTATGTTATTAGTCCGTCTATTATATTTTAGGCAACCGGTAACTTGTAGGGCGTATTTTGCAACAGACCAGCTTGAAGCGTACACGCGACCCGTTTAATGATAATGAACTTAAATCAGCATAAGCTCAATTTAAGATGGTTGCCAATGCTCTGCAAGTCAACAATGTAAAAATTATGTTAATCCATTCTATGGTCCTGATGAACTGCTAGCTCATAAGCAAATGCCAACTGGTATAAGTCGCGCATATTTGAGGAGATAATCGATTGAATTTAAATCCCCCTCCGGCTCCGCGGATTCCCGGCAGGATCGAAACGCCAAAGACTGCGTTTCGGGCCTGTCGGTTGGGGGGGCTAATGGCAACGTTCGCACCCTTTCCTGTAGCGGGCTGAAGCTAGCGCCCTCACTGGCCAAAAACTGACGTGGCCGCTTATAACTGAACCTGCGCACTACCGCCGTCCGGCGCTGTGACCTGTTCATTTCCTGCTGTCCTGTTTTGCGCATCGAGTCTCCCCACCGTTCAGAAATCTGTCACCCGGGCGGCCTTAATCAAGGGCCGCTTAGCTAAATGTCTACACTCGGTCCTTGCGGGCTACGGCTTTGCCATTTTCCCCTGCGTTCTGCCCGATGCCCGCGCTTTCGTTCTGCACTCACGGCGATGAACTCGGAGAAACATCACATGAACGCAAATGGAAGAGACAATATTTCACAGCAGAACGTCAACACACCTGCTTCAGAATTTGAAGAATCATCTCTTCACACCGTAAGCGACGACGTGCGCATTTTAAGCCGGCTTCCCGTGCTGAATGCGCAGGGCAACTATGCGATGGCAACTTACAGCCAGATCCTGGCGGAGGCAGAGCTGGCTATCAATTACCGCTATCTTACGGACACCGTCTTTAGCGAGGTGTTAGCCGTCGCGTATCTGAATAATCAGCACCAGATGTTGGCCTACGAAGAGATTTTTTACGGCTCAATTTTAAGCGTCGAAATTCATCCGCGTGAAATTGTCCGTCGTGCGCTTCAGCACAATGTCTCTGCTGTAATACTTGGTCACAACCATCCCTCATTTTTAACTGAACCATCCCGGGTGGATATCAACTTAACATCACGTCTGAGAGAGGTTCTTGAAGGAGTCAGCGTTCGGGTTATCTATCACCTGATTATGGCGGGTAATAAGGGCACATTTTAACAGCAGCCATTCGTAAGACAGCATTATACGGTTCTGTTCCTCACCGGATATGTTTATTCAGTGGTGCAGGGAAGATGATTAGGGTGTTAGGGCCTGCCGGATGAAAATACGCTTTGTGACATGGTCATGCGTTACTGTGCACAACAGGGTTATATCGCTCCCCTGAAGCCTATCCGTGGCTGGATAATACCCACTACTGGATCGTCACTACCCTCTACAGCCAGATACTCGGTAAAGGAATAAGTTAGTCTAACTTAGTCGTAAGTATCCTTCAGATTGTAGAAGATGGCCAAAAGGGTCAATGCTAACGAATATATTCCTCCACTTCGTGTTAAGGTTAACAAATTGTACGTGCCGGTAAGTAATGAAAGGGAACTGGTACATACTGTGAAATTTAGGTCTTTTCTTAAAGAAAATTGCTTTTATTATTTAAACAGTATATCGCCGCAACAGAGTAAAGTTAAATATTGTAGGGAGATTGCTCAAACCAGCGCCGCAAGTAAAGTGTCTAATATACTCAACCAAAAAAAAGGCTATATTTGTAGAGGGTCCCCCCTCTACAAATGATAACTATAGATTTAACATTGGGTAAACTATTTTAACGTAAGTGGTTGAGGAGGCGATAAATATCAATAGTATGGTCAGAACTAAATATGTCTCATACCATCTAACCACATTCGTAAGTTTTGGTTTTTTTCTACTCAACCCAAAAGCTTCTTGTTCAATATCCGATTCTTCATTTCGATATTTCAGCCAAGAAAAAACACCTCCAATTAAGAGCGTTACTGTAAAGATGGTTAGGATTAATAACATTGCCATTAAACAGTTACTAAAGAAAATAGCTTTTATTTTATCTATTTTATATGTATTTAAAAGATTTATGATATTATATTGCGCTGCAGCCAGCGTGATAATAATTACTTGATATATTGCAGCTATTTTGAATGTGGCTTCATTAAGTGTTTGTTTTCGCAATAAAATATACTTATATCGTTCAAGTAAAAAACTCTCTCTATTCAGCATTATATATCTCCTGACTCTTGTGCATCTAATCCTCTTCTTTTCCAAGCGAAAGGGTTAAATTGTCTTGTGTTCGTTTGATTTATAATGTCTAGATACTCTGTTGTGTCGATATGTTCTAATAATGACTCAATCCCTTGACTGGAAAGTATTCTGTTTAGTGTTTCATTAGAAATATTTTCGCTCTGTATTTGGAATTGCCTAATTATTTTATATATGGTTATAGCTGAGAAGATTTGTATCTCTTTATTTTTATCTTGGGTTAACCAAATCTTTTTCAAATAAATAGATAATGGTACTTCTGGGTTAAGATATAATTGCTTATCAGCAATGAATTCACTGTAATCATCAAGGTTTTTTACCTCAACATCGTTACCAATATGGAATAATATTGATATTGAATCATTCATGTGTCGACGTCGAGAATAAACGTCTGCTTGATGAAATAAAGATTGTAACTTTCTATCAGAGCGGGCTATATCATTCATGATAAACTCGCTGTTTATCCAATTTGGATTTCCTTTAATTTTATCCCATTTTACTATAATGCTTCTTGCATTTTGGTTGGCTTCAATAAAAACAGGCTCAAAAACATCTCTCACCATAGAGTCGATTTGTTCATTTCTCCCAAAATTACAAAGAATGGCACCTGTTGGAAGTCCAAAATTACTGCCTTTAAGGTTTTCAAAAATAGCCAAAGCACTCAAGTTCTTAGGTGCTTCACGTATGAATTGCTCTACAGAATTGGTCAGAGGTGAGTTAATAGTCCAAAATGACTCTTTCAATTCTAATTCTCTAAAAGATATATTTTTTCTTTGATTTTGTTCCTCAATTAAAAGGTATGGTATTTTAGCAAGCTCAGCTTTAAGTATGCTAGGTTTCGATGCGCTAGATATATTTATTGTTAAAGGAAGTGTAAGGTAGGGCGCTTGTTCAATAGCCCGGGATAGCGAAAAATTTAAGGTTTCTGATAGACGTTTTGTCTCATTGATTATATGTTTTGTATAAAGCTTGTAAATTTTTTCTAAATTATCTCTGTACTCAATAGTATCTTCAAGAGCAGACCTTGCAACATTAGTCTTAGGAGCATTTTTTCCAACAATATTTGCTATTGAAATAATAGAGTTTGTTTTAAATCCTGGCGTCGTAAATTCGACACCAACGCCTTCGACACAAATACCAACCAATGGTTTATCTTCTTTTTCCTCCCTATAATGGTTCGTGTTATCAATCTGTGTAAAACTCCAATCATTGAAAAGCTCGTCTCTTTCTAAGATGAATGCCATAGTAACACCACCATCACTAACTTCTGTAATTTCATATTCTCGACTCATCCGCGTTGAAGTAAAACTTGACTCATCAATATAATTTTGCAGAGCTTCTTTAGGTGATTTGAAACCTATTCTTTGTGGAGCATTGTTGTTTATACTGACAAAAACTTGGCATTTAGGAAAAAGTAGCCACATCTTGGCAACATCTAAGATGTTACCTATGTTTGCTGTTGATCTCAATTTCAATCTTATCCTTGAACCATGCGGGTAAACGGCAATTTCATCTTTTTGTGATACTTTATCTAGTAATTTTATAAGGTATTTACCATGAACGGATCTCAATGATATTTGCCTAGCTTTATCATCTTCTATGCTGCAGGTAGTGATCTCAACATTATCGGCAACCATAAATGCCGATAATACCCCAATTCCAAACCTGCTGATAGATGAAAATTCAGGGAAGTTTTCTCTAAATTTAGGATCTTGATATCGGGATGAACCAACTTTTAATAAATGATTTTCAATAACCTCCTGTGACATACCCGTACCAGTATCTTGGATTTCCAATACTTTACTTTCTTCATCCCAAGAGATATCAATCCTACCTAGTTCAGGACTTTTTTGATCTAATGTAGCTTGTAATCTAACTGCATCAAGTGAATTTTGAGTTAATTCCCTTATCACAACATCAGTATCGTTATAAAGAGTATGCCCAGTTAACAAGTCTAAAATCTTATGCTGATCCAACTCAAATCCGAAAGATTTTGTGAGGAAACCAACGGCCTCAACTTTAGAATCATCAATAAACTTCCATGGGAATTTAGGTGGGTTAGCTAGTTCTTTCTCGGATTTGTTTAATGCTTCTTGGCATGCATTAAGCTGTGCTCTAACATATGAAATATAGCTTGTAAGCCCAAAAAATCCGTCGGATTTCTCGAACCTAGCAAATACCTGAATAGTGTCGGATTGTTCAGTTAATGATGCTTTTCCTTCACGATCCCTGCCTGGAGCTGGCCTTATAGATCTAACAGCATTTTGCTTTTGCCATTCTATTTGGCTTATTGGGTCTTTAGGATTTATTAAATTAAACAAAACAGATGGAGCTCTTTTTCTTGTAACCTGCAGAAGGTCTACTGTCCTCAAAATAATGGAAATATATTGCAAGTTAACTGTTTCATTTTCAGTTTCACCATATGGCATTGATACACTATATTTACTAGTATCTGATATATCATCCAACGTATGACTTTCGCATAATGTTGCCAATCCTTCACGAGCAGAAGAGTCAAGCTTGCCAATTAAGTTATGGAGCGCGATTCTGATCTGAGATGATGTATCATCATCATCTAATGGTGTTCCTTCAATCCATGATTTTACCCTTTTGCCATGAGTGCTTCTAACAAATTCTTGATAAAGTATCCTGTCCTTTTCTTCGGGAGATAATTTATCAAGTTTGTTCATGTATTCAATATTATCAATATCATCTGACTTACGGCCAGCTAGGAAATTTTTGAACTCTTGGTTTTTACTTCTATTATTATATTCAAATTGGCTGATCAAAAGCCCAAGGTCATGAAAATAAAACGATAAAGTCAAGAAAAGATAATCTGCTGGAGTCAGTAACTCTTTTGAAGATTCAGGTATGATCCATTCTGCCATTTCAAGCATAGAATGGACATGATCATAACTATGTGTTGTGTATTCATTAAAAAAGCCATATCGCTGTAATTCCGATAAAATTGATTCTATATTTGTTCTTATTTCTGATAGGTTCAGCGGAAAAGCATTTAAATCTAAAGCTTTTAAAGCTCTCTTTTCAATGGAAGTCATTTCCAGCATTTATATTACTCCATATATAATAGGTATTTTTTTGTTTAGGATAAATCCACAAAGATGATTTAGGTTTGAGTTCATGTCCGCCAATATAATTATAATCTTCTATGGTAATTTTTATCTCCGTTTTTAAATGTTATAAAAGATAGCCGCATAAATTTAGGGGGTGGTTAAGGAGTTTTTGCTTAAAATAGTGTAGAATAAATCTGATCCTTTAGACTTCTGACAAGTTTTTGAGTGATATTACCGAGCGTAAATGTTACGATGATTCTTAATTAGACTATTTATAATAGTATTTTAAACATAATGCTATAAATTTAAAACGATAAGTGTATCGCAATATGAGTTCCACGACTTTAAGTTTTTAATGCCTTTTATACCATTGCATCTCATTGTTACCACAATGCTTTTCTCTCAAATAATTTATTATGCGGACAAAGTCTCCATTGTGCTTGTTTTACATCCATAAACTATTAGAGTCATAGAATCGCTGTCTATCGATTTTTGACTCATCGAATGCTACATGCCGTATTACTTTCTGAGACTTAGTATTTGATTAATAGACTTTAGGGGGCACATCCTTAAACCATTAAATCATAAATTTATCTGATTAATGAAGGTCATTTATTGCAACTTACTGCAGTTATGATGAATATAAGGGAATGTACTTTTTTAACCTCTATAAGCGCCATTTTATATTGTCAACTGTGGCTCGGGCGATTTTTTACACTAGCTAAGTTGAGCTAATTTATCAACGGTTATTGCAGGTTATGGGCATCGCTAATCAGTTCTTTAAACGATAGACATTTTCTCTATATGCTGGTCTGCGTAAAACCGGCAGACGTCGTAGCAGCGGGCCTCAAGGTGAGCGAGCAGGCGCTTAATGCCAGATGTGTTGAACTCCAGATTCCCAGGCCTTTGGACTGATACTGGCGCGCTGTCGCTAAAGAAAACCCTCCTGCCATTCCACCCTTACCTTCGCCGAAAGCAAACACTAAAGGCTACATCGGCAAGCCGGATGATTTGATGCCGCTTAAACCAGTTGGGAACAAAAAACCGGCTTCATGTAGCCATAATCCCGCTTAAGCGCAGGTCGAAATCATCATCCCATCCAGTTCAGGGCGAGATGCTGTTTTTTGCCAGCAAAGAGATTTTGTTGAAGTCGTCTGTGACTGAGCTGGGATATTACAAACTCATTAAGCGCAAGCTTCTTGACGTGAATATATCGGATACGGGCCTGAATATTGCGGAAGCTTTCATGTTGAAATTTTTTGCTGCAGCTGAGAGACGTGGATTCCTGGTAAGGCTCGCTGAACGGGGAGATTGCTTCCGGAGAAGAGATATCACTTTCGCTGAACACGGAACCTGCAATTATCTGTATCCGGCGCTCTGGAGGCCCTCAGGTCCCAGCATCATCAGCGTAGAAGGCGTAAGTGTAGGCTTCTCACTGGTTGAGATGACGGAAGAGGTGCCAGTTAAGGAGGCGAAAGGGCGTTATATACGGGATGAAAGAATGATTAACTGGTCCCGCGGTAAAAATTCAGCCCATCTGGGCTATTACAGTCGGCGGCACATACCGAGTGGCCGATTCAGGCTGCAGCTCTACTCACCTTATGAGTCTGAAGGCTGGCACCAGGTTTTCTCTCAAACTAAAACCTGCAGCCTGATAAGTCAGATACCGAAAATTATTAAATCTGTAGAGTCTGCTTTGCCTGTCCTGAGAAAGGAAATCTAGACAATAAAGGAACGTGCAGAAGCCCATCGGGTTCGGATGGAGCAGCAGATGTTCGAGTATAAAAAACGTGAGGCTATCCGTAAGCAGGAAGAGGCGCATAAAGCCAGTGTGAATGAACTGCAGGTCATCATGGCTAAATGGGCAGAAGATATGCCTATCGAGCAATTTTTCAGGGATGCTGAAAAAGACATTGAGAGATGCGATGCAGCACTTCAGGAACAGTTGAGAGAACGTTTAAGGGCCGCAAAGGAGTTCTTAAGGGCGAAACTGCGCTTCAGCGACTACTCAAATGGCGAACGCCTGAGGAGCGATTGAAGTAAATACCCCGAATTTATTTTGCTGAAACAAGCATAGCAGTAACCTCCGCACGTTTACTGTACGGGACCGGTTTGTGTCTTGTACACTGCGCCTATGCCCTGGCTATCACGACTGGCAGCTACCCATACGGCGCTTCCTCCGCTACTTATAACTGACCCGTTTCCTGAGAAATTAGCGGAAAAAGCATCAAAGCAGTGAGTTCCACGACCGGACTGCGCGCCGGTTTCAGGCATAGTTTATGCAATATCTGTGGGGTTCGGAGGTGGGTAAGGGGAGTTTTACTGGTTTAATAGATGCTCGGAGAAAGCGTGCTGCTCTGAAGGTCAGGGTCTGCTTTGAGCGAACAGCAGACGTTGACTGATGACTACTCAGTGAATTCATCGTTATTGAACATACCCTCCCGGCAACGAACTCAATCTCAATCGTTCTCAGACAGCTAGCGCTAGTTGTTGATGACGCTCTATAAATTTCGCTTTGAGGGCGCTATAGCGATGAGCATCGTTCCTGCTGAGTAATACAGCTGCGTGTTTTATCTCAGCATACTCTTCTGCAATGTCTTTGTTTCTTCGAAGATAATCACGGAAAGCAAGATGTCTCAATACCTGCATATCTCCGACTGCAAACGCATGGACTTGATGACTACGCTGATCACCACCTTTAATGAAATATCTGCGCCCCGCAATCCCGTTCTCACCGCGAGCAACATACCCGGCGTGGGCCATTGCTGAATGGTACTTATCCAGTTCATTGATGTCTGAAACTTCAAGTAGCATATCAATTACGGGCTTTGCTGAGAGACCAGGAACTGACGTGCTTCCAATATGATGGACATCCTTAGCCATTCCACCGAGCAATGTTTTTATCAGTAAACTTTCAGCTTCAAACATCTCAGGCCATCTATCATCGTATGGCACAACAATAATCTTCCGCATAAACCCATTCTCTCTGTCCTAAGTGTGCAACTCAACCCTGAACCCCGGCATTGCCTGCAGCCGGCGTTCCGTGGTGAAAAAACAGAGTCCACTGGCCCTCATCCGAACAAATCCAGCAAGAGGAACGTAATGCATGATGGCTGCCATCAGCATAAAACGTCCGATAGTGAAGCAGAGGGTAACCGCAGCCCATCTCCGTAAGACAGAAATCGCTGCTGAGAATATAAGGTGCAGCCTTTTCACTTAGCAGCGACGCAATGGTCTCTGACCGGTCGACCGTCACACCTGACCGGGTGATTTCACGGAATTCAGGATGAAGAATCAGTTCCAGCCACTCCGGATCATTGCGCCTGTCGCCGTGAAGGCTGCACTCAAGCAATCTGAGCTTCTCCAGAAGCATTCTGCTTATCCTCAATTGATTAAGCCGGACGTTCAAATTTACCATAACAGTTCATGCGCTACTTCCGCTTCTGGCACAAAGCGGACTGACGGCAGCCCAGGGTCCGCTATGAGCGAGAAGCATAAGTCGCTGCTGCGTAAGCCGGAATAGAGCTTTGGTGGTGCGGCGGGCGAGAAGAACAGTCCGCATTCAAAAAGCTTTCTCGATGGCGTCAAAAAGTTCTTCTACGATTTGACTCGCTAAGCGGAAACGCTGCGGTAAACATAAAAAGCTCCTGCTGTGCAGGGGCTTTTTTTATTGCTGTACTATTCAGCAAAACGTATCCGTTAGGGGTACTTAAAAATTTTTCTCATGTTTCCGCTTTCGTTGTCGATAACCTGATTGCTGGTTGAGTGATGATTTCACTCAGCATTTTTTTCATTTCAGGCGATAAGGATATTTATGAACAAGCTTTGTGTTGCGGCGTTTTTGGCTCTGAGTTTAACCGGCTGTGCGCAGCAGACTTTCGTAATGAAACAGAATCAAGTTGGCGCGGCGACGAAAACCACCAGCCAGCCGTTCTTTGTTTCAGGTATCGGTCAGCGTAAGAGCATTGATGCGGCGCAGGTGTGCGGCGGCCAGGAAAAAGTTAACCGGGTTGAAGTGCAGCAGACGTTTGTTAATGGCTTACTGAGCGTGGTGACGTTTGGTATCTACACGCCACGTGAAGCGCGCGTTTATTGCGCCATCTGATAATGCCTCAGGCCGGTTCGCCGGCCTAATCCTGCGCCTGTTATTAAATCGCATTAGTATATTGTAACTATTAAATTCTGCTCTCGCACCGCTGCGCGGCTCGCCTGCTGACGACGATATCCGAAACGAGTTCAGGCAACGTCGTCCAGCCTGGTAAAAGCAGTGGTAAGCTGTTGATGCGTGTCAGTCCGCTTTGAGCGAGTAACAGACATTGCTAAAAGCGTGCTGTAAGGATTAACAGGGAGCAGGTCAGTCGCCTTCATCACTTATACGCATAAAAAGATCAAGCCTAAGGCATGCATCTGCGCGGGCATCCAGATGCGGTTTTCTCACCTCCTCCAGCTAACTCCTCCACACGCCGACTTCAATAATGACGTCGCGTAGCTCCGCACCGGTTAAATCTGACGATAGAGAAAGTAATGTTTTCACTGATGATTTGTCCTAAAATCATGATCATTGAGTAAAAACGATGGCTGCAATCAGACTCATAGCATCATAAGCCGTGAAACAGTCAATCTGCATTTCAATTATTTCTACAAAATGAGGTCAAATTGAGGCCTTTAAGACAAGCTGCTACGGAGTGACTGGCATGAGTGAGTTAGTGACAATGGCTTTGAGGGTCCCACCTGATGACGAATAAACAGGGTGTTTTGATTGTTAACCTTGGAACACCAAAAGAACCAACGCCTGTTGCGGTAAAGAAATTTTTATCTAAATTTCTGCATGACTACAGAGTGGTCGACTTACCAAGAATCATTTGGTGCCCCATTCTACATGGCGTGATTATCCCATTACGTGCAAGGCGAGTGGCGAAATTATATTCTTCGATTTGGATGGAGGAAGGCTCCCCTCTCATGGTTTACAGCGTCAGGCAAGCCCGTGCGCTTGAAGAAGTGACAGGTATGCCCGTCGAGCTGGGGATGAGTTATGGCGAGCCCAGTATAGGTGGTGCAATTGACAGGCTACTGGAAAAAGGCGTCGATAAAATTATCGTCATTCCTTTGTATCCCCAGTTTTCATCTTCGACCGTTTCTTCTGTTTGGGATAGCGTGAGCCGTCACCTGCAGATAATGAAGAACCGGTATACACCCTCCATAAATTTCATCAATGACTATGCCGATCACCCTGCCTACATTGAAGCGTTAAGAGCATCCGTTCAGGCATCTTTCGAAGCTAACGGCGTTCCAGATGCATTGTTAATTTCATATCATGGTATACCGGTAAGGTTTGTCAAAGAGGGGGACCGATACCAGGAAAGATGTGAGTTAACGACAAAATTACTCATTGAAGCAATCAATATGCCGTCATTGAAAATATTGATGACGTTCCAGTCAAGATTCGGCAGAGAGCCATGGTTAACGCCTTTTACTGATGAGACAATTAAAAACCTACCGAATGAAGGAATAAAAAGCCTGCATGTCATCAGCCCGGGGTTCGCATCAGACTGTTTAGAAACGCTTGAGGAGCTTGATGAGCAGAACAGGGAGATTTTTATGCATGCGGGTGGTACATCGTTTACTTACATACCGGCGCTTAATGATAAACCGATTCATATCGAGATGCTGCGACAACTTGTGAACCTTAATCGGTTTCAGGGATGATTTTCACACTCTTGGGAGCAGGGTGTTGCAGGTGTCAACATTCATAGTGAAACCAGAAGTGGGCCCTCCCGGACATGTATGTGATACGTGCCGGGGCGGCGTTATAGGGGCCGCCTGGAAACCCGCTAATCCAGCTGCAAGCAACTGTCTTGTACGAGGGTATGAGTCGGAGATTATTCGTGGGCAAGTCAGCTATGAGCGAGGAGCGGACGTTTAGTATTTACGGGTACGCCTGCGCTGGCGCACCCGGTTACACTCAGGGCTTCCAGCGGCGCAGAGAGGTATGGTCTTCATACGGCAGCTTTGAAGGTAAAGAAATCAGTTCAATGACGCTACCCCACGGCGTGCGGCCGTAGCAGAAAAAGTTATTCTCTCCCACCTCAGTTGGAAACATCAGGGGCTGAGGAGAAGTAAACATTTTCCCGCCAGCCTGCTCGAACAGGCTGATAGCCTCGTTGATGTCATCAACGTAAACAGCAAAATGCTGCAGGCCATAATCACTGGGTCGCACGGGCTGACTTTGCTCTGGCCCCTTCATTTCAAAAAGTTCCAGTCCCGGGCCGTGCTTCAGCTTCATCATTCTGACCGTGGTAATTTTCGTTCCCGGGAACAGGTTCAGAATATTTTCCGTTTCTTCGCCTTTTACGTCATCGTCTGAAGGCGAGACGGAGTCATAAATAACTTCTGCACCAAAGGCGTCAGAAAAGAAGCGGGTAGCCTCATCAATATCAGAAACGGTAATGCCGACATGGTCCATACCGCGAATAACGTTGGTAGACATAGTTTTCTCCCTGTGGTTGTTCAGATGTGAGTAATGTTATTAATCAGCCCTGGCGGGCCGCCATTGTCGCGAGCGCACTAAGCTGAGCCGAAATATGGTCACGGGTGTCCGCATCCGTTATGTGGCCGGATTTTGGATCAAGCCGGGATGAGGCCTGTCCAATCATGACCTCTGGCTTGTTAAGCACTCTGCCGTCGAGAAAGACCAGAATCTGGCGCAGGTGATACTGCGCCCTTGCACCACCTATGGCACCGGGTGACGCAGTGATTATGGCGACGGGCTTACCGGCAACAGGGGTATCCGGAAGACGTGAAAGCCAGTCCAGCGCATTTTTCAGGGCACCCGGCACAGAATAGTTATATTCAGGTGTGACAATAATCAGGCCGTCTGCTGCCGCTATCGCTTGTCCCATTTCCACAACCGATTCAGGAAACCCCTGAGCCTGCAGGTCAGCGTCGTAATGCGGTATTTCTCCGACAGAGCTGAGCGCGCTGACATCCACGCCTGCCGGCGCCAGCAGGCTAAGATTGCGGGCTACGACGGCGTTAAAAGATTCCGCGCGAAGACTGCCCAGCAGTGAGACAAATTTCAAAGGTCTTGTCTGTGACATGACTGCTCCCCGTGTTTTTAAGATGGATACGCCGACAGGTGCCGGCACTTTGTTTTCGAACTGACTTAAGCCTGGTATAGAATTACACATCGATAAACACGCTATGAGTCGCCAGAGAGTCAACTTTATGTCTACCGGTTTTACAGCGGAATCCTTGCGAGGAATCACGACTTTTGTCACAACGGCCAGGTCCAGCAGCTTTACTGAAGCTGCGGAGCAGTTGGGCATTACAAAATCTGCCGTCGGAAAAAGCGTGGCGCGGCTTGAGGAGAGGCTGGGAACGCGGCTGTTTCACCGCTCAACCCGTAAGCTAAGCCTGACCAGTGACGGAGAGGCCTATCTCACCAGTTGCCTCTCTGCGCTGGAAATTCTGGACTCGGCTGAAAATACGCTCAGCCGGCGGCAGGACAATCCTGCCGGAACGGTGCGTATAGACATGCCAGCATCATTCGGACGCAATCTGATGATGCCGGTGCTGCTTGAAGTGATGAATCGTTATCCAGCCCTGCGTCTGGTGTTGACCTTTAACGACCGTCTGATTGATCCGGTTGAGGAGGGCGTTGACCTGGTACTGCGCCTGGGCGAACTGCAGAGTACCGATGAGCTGATTGCGCGTCGTCTGAGCCGGCAGCGCCTCATGCTCTGCGCATCTCCCGCTTATGTTGAGCGGCATGGTCAGCCCTTTGATGTCGAAGCGCTAAAAAAACACTGCTGCATTATGGGGTACCGGCGGGGGGCGCCGCTTGCCTGGCGGCTGCGGCCAGCCGGGGAGCGGGAATTAAAGTTTATCTCGGCCTCGGCACACCAGATAAGCGACGGAGACGCCATGCTTCAGGCCTGCCTCGCAGGAGCAGGTATTGCCCAGTTTCCGGAATCGATGGTGAACAGCCATATTGATGAGGGCAGGCTTGTTGCTGTTATGCCCGATCATATGCCCGTACCCGTCGGGCTGAACGTTGTCTGGCCCCGGACAAGGCATCTGATCCCCAAGGTCAGGCTTATTGTCGATGAACTGCTGAGTAAAGCCGAAAAAGGATACTTTGGCACTCTTAAGTAGAATTTTTGTCACCACTCAGGCGATTTCAGGGCTGTTTATCAACTCTAAGCAAGCTTATATCCTGTCTGTCCTGCTGCCATCACCGTGTCATGTGCCGGTTCTCTAAACGAAAGCCGGCACGTGTTATGCGCAGCTCAGACAAAAAAATAGGTTAACTGACAGGATATTTGTTATGCCACTTGCTCTCTGGGCGCTGGCGATTGGTGCATTCGGTATCGGTACGACTGAATTCATCATTGCCGGCCTGCTTCCCGTTATTGCCGCTGATTTCAACGTTACTATTCCCGTGGCCGGAAATCTGGCAACGGCTTATGCGCTGGGTGTTTTTGTCGGCGCGCCGGCCCTGATTATTCTGGGCTCAAAAGTGCCCCGAAAAGCCATGCTGGTTTTCCTGATGCTGCTGTTTGTGGCGGGTAACCTCGTTACGGCCTTTGCGCCCACGCTGGGCATTGCCATTCTGGGCAGGATCATCACGTCGCTGACTCACGGCGCCTTCTTCGGTATTGGTTCGATCATTGCTGCCGATATGGTTGCGCCGTCTAAGCGGGTAAGGGCGATTGCATTCATGTTCATGGGACTGACCGTAGCAAATCTTATTGGTGTTCCCGTCGGTACCTGGATCGGGCAGCATCTTTCCTGGCGAGATGCTTTTATGGTTATTGCCGCAATTGGAGTTGTTACGGTTATCAGCGTCGGTATGCTTATCCCGCATCAGCCCCGTCCGGAGAACCATAATTTCGCACACGAGTTTAATGCCTTCCGCAACGTCAATGTTCTGCTGGCGATGGGCATAACGGTCTTTGGGCCGGGTGCATTTTTTACCTCCATTACCTATATCGCACCCATGATGATCGGGCTGGCTGGATACAGCGAAAGCAGCCTGGCATGGCTGATGCTGCTGTTCGGTCTGGGGCTATTTGTCGGTAATCAGCTGGGCGGCAGATATGCCGATCGCGCGCTGATGCCGATGCTTTACGTCACCCTGGCCGCTCAGGCCGTAGTCCTGCTGGTATTTAACTTTACTGCCCACAGCCAGGTCATGTCAGCGGTCTGTATTTTTCTGATGGCTGCGTTTGGGTTTGCGACCGTGTCCCCCATCCAGAAACTGGTGATGGACAAAGCGCGGGCGGCAGGGGCTCCGACGCTGGCTGCAGCCGTTAACATAGGCCTCTTCAATCTCGGTAATGCCCTGGGTGCATGGCTGGGAGGGGCAGTTATAGCGGCCGGCTTTGGTCTTCAGTCGCCTGACTGGGCAGGCGCGATACTCTCGGTTATAGCGCTGATTCTGGCAATTATATCCGGATTGACTGACAAAACCGGGCATAGCGCTGCTATGCGTTCTGCTTCTCACAGTGAGTAACGTCCGCTTCTGGCCCTGAACAGACGTCGATGAGTTAAATGCGCTGCCAGGTGGAGCGGAAAGAAACAGTTTACTGGTAATCCCGTCATTGACAGTGAGATGGTAAAACACCGCACTTAAAGAGCAGCAAGAATGGCGGATTCCATTTTCTCCGGGGTGGTGGTCGGGGCAAAGCGTTTGATCGGTTTGCCGTCGCGTCCGATCAGGAACTTAGTGAAGTTCCACTTAATACGACCTCCCAGCACGCCGGGTAATTCATCTTTCAGGTAACGGAAAATCGGGTGCGTTGAGGTGCCATTGACCTCAACTTTCCCGAACATCGGAAAACTCACACCATAGTTGATGTGGCATGTCTGCGCGATTTCTTCGGCACCGCCGGGTTCCTGCTTTCCGAACTGGTTGCAGGGAAAACCCAGCACCACCAGCCCCTGCGCGGCGTACTTTTTATAGAGCGATTCAAGACCTGCGTATTGTGGCGTGAATCCACAATGGCTGGCGGTATTAACCACCAGAACCACCTTGTCAGCGTAGTCGGTCATCGGGATAAGCTGGCCATTCAGACTGGTGGCAGTGAGTTGATAAAAGTGAGACATGTCGCAATCCTCAGAGCAAAAACCGTATGGCGTTAACATTACCACAGAGTGCATAACGAGAGCGGGGTCTGGGAAGCAGATGCTTAGTTAGCAGGTCACGCATCCTGGCTTCAGGCGCTACCGCCTGAGTTAATGACTATTTCCCACGTCAGATCTGGTTGTTATTCCTGATGAATTTCAACCACGACTTTACCCTTTGCATGTCCGCGTTGAAGCCAGTCAAGCGCATCCTGAGTTTCTGCAAAAGGGAACACCCGGTCGATTACCGGTTTGATATGTCCTGCTTCTATAAGTTTGCCGATTTGGGTGAGTTGATCGCCATCAGGACGCACAAAGAGAAATGAATAATCCAGACCGCGCTTTTTTGAAAGGCGCATAATTTTGCGACTCATCAGGGCAAAAATCATCCGCAGGAAGATATTCAGCTGCCTGGCTCGCGCGAAATTAACGTCTAATGGACCGACCAGAGAAACAATCTTTCCACCAGGTTTAAGAATCTGCATGGATTTTTCAATGGAATCCCCCCGCAGCGTGCCGAGTACGAGATCGTAGCCACTCAGCACGGTTTCAAATTCCTGCTTTTTATAGTCGACCACTTCATCTGCGCCCAGCCGACTCACCCACTCTACGTTGGCTGAACTGGTCGTCGTCGCTACCCGGGCGCCAAGATGCTTTGCCAGCTGAATCGCAATAGTGCCAATCCCTCCCGAACCTGCCGGAATAAACACTTTTTGGCCTGGTCGCAGATGTGCTCTCTCTGTAAACGCCTGCCAGGCGGTGAGGCTAACCATCGGCAGCGAAGCAGCCTTAATGAAATCCAGATTTTCAGGTTTAAAAGCCGCGAGACTTTCAGGTACGCATGCAAAATCGGCGAGTGAACCTGTTCCCCTGTCGAAAATGCAGGCGAAGACTTCATCGCCCGGCTTGAAACGTGTCACCCGACTTCCAGTTGCAATCACCACGCCTGACAAATCACTGCCCAGCGTCGCCGGAAGTTTAAAATGCAGAATCGGTTTGAATATTCCGCCGGGGATCATGTTATCAATGGGATTCAGACCAACGGCATAGACTTTTACCAGGATTTCATCGGCAGCGGGGGAAGGGTAATCTACATTTTCAAATCCCAGCTCAGGTGATTTCCCGTAGCGCTTAAACGTAAAGGCTCGCATCGTCCTGGTTTTCATTTGGTGTTTATCCTCTGATGTTTAGCACTGACGTACTTTCAGCTGCCTCTGTTGCTGAGCAAAAAAGCGGCTCCCTGGAGCAACGTAATAAATAATGGAATAAGGATTTGCCGGTTAATATGCTCATGCGGCCATTAAGACATTCATGGCCGATTTACCGCTCAGCAGAACCCGTAAAAGGTTCTGCTGAGCAGGGCTTAGCTAAAGGGTTTTGTATCGCTCTGCGGCCTCTTCCTGTCTGATGTCCGAGAGCAGACCCTGACGAGAGGCATCAAGAACATCCCAGCGCTCAGCTTTATGTAATGGCGGAATCGTCACGTGCTCGCGGCGGTCAAAACCCGCCAGAGCGGCGTCAACCAGTTCGCCCACTTCCATCATTTTTGAGGCGTTACTGATGTCGATACCGGCACGATCCCAGATTTCGGTGTACGTACCTGCAGGGAGCACCGCCTGGATATAAATGCCTTTTGAAGAGAGCTCAACGTTCATTCCCTGAGAGAGGAAAAGAACAAAGGCTTTTGTTGCGCCGTAAACCGTCATTGCAAATTCCGGGGCGAGACCCACTACGGAACTGATATTGACGATCGAACCTTCTCCGGCTTCTGCGAACCGGCGTGCTGCAGCAGTGGCCAGTCTTGTCAGGGCAGTGACGTTAAGCGCGATAAGGCGTTCAATGGAATCAGGCGTCTGCTCGGTAAACGTGCCGGACTGAGCGATACCTGCGTTATTGATAAGAGTGCCTATCCGCGTGTCTTCCCGGAGGCGTGCTTCAACAGCAGCTAAATCACTCGCCAGCGTGAGGTCGGCAGGCAGCACATCGACGGAAATATGATTTTCCTGTCGCAGCCGTTCAGCAAGCGCCTCTAATTTCAATTTGTCGCGAGCAACCAGAACCAGGTCATGTCCACGACGTGCAAAGCGCTCAGCGTAAACAGCACCAATACCCGTTGATGCGCCTGTAATGAGGACTGAAGTACGAGTCATAATTTTATCTTCTTCATTTGTCTGATAAAAATCGCCGTTAGCGATGCAGTGTTAACCGTGATATCTAAAGAGTGTTACCGCTAAGCGATGGATAGTCGGTGTAGCCCTCCGCACCTCCGCCATACAGTGTTTCAGGATTAAGCGGGGCCAGAGGTGCTCCCGACTTAAGTCTTTCGACGAAATCGGGGTTAGAGATGAAGGAGCGACCGAACGCGAACAAATCGGCTTTGTCCTGTGCAAGATGGTCAGACGCCAGCGCCAGGTCATAGCCATTGTTACCGATGTAGGTGTTTTTAAAGCGGCGACGCAGCGAAGCGTAATCAAACGGTGAGGCATCACGGGGACCTCCCGTCGCGCCTTCAACAACATGCAGATAAACGATACCTGAAGCATCAAGTTGCTCTGCCAGGTAGTCATATTGTGGCTGCGGATCGCTGCATGAAATCGCATTAGCAGGTGAGACCGGTGAGATGCGAACGCCCGTCCGCGCTGCGCCGATCTCATCTTTCACGGCCTCCACGACCTCTAGTAGCAGACGCGCACGATTCTCAACTGAACCGCCATATTCATCGGTGCGCTGATTGGCACCATCTTTCAGGAACTGCTCAAGCAGATAGCCATTCGCACCGTGTATCTCTACGCCATCAAAACCTGCGGTAATGGCATTGGCTGATGCCTTTCTGAAATCGGCAACAATGCCTTTTATTTCCTTCAGCTCAAGCGCTCTGGGTTCTGAAACATCAACAAAATGGTTGTTCACGAAGGTTTTGGTTTCAGCACGGATAGCTGACGGCGCGCCTGGTGCGGCACCCTCTGGCTGTAAATCGACATGTGAAATTCGACCTGTGTGCCACAACTGCACAAATATCCGTCCGCCTTTGGCATGGACTGCGTCTGTGACTTTACGCCAGCCCTCAATCTGGGCCTGCGTGTAGATCCCCGGCGTATCCTGATAGCCCTGCGCCTCTGCTGATATCTGGGTAGCCTCGGTAATCAGTAACCCTGCTGTGGCACGCTGAGCGTAGTAAGTCGCTGCCAGTTCACCTGGCACCAGACCTGCGCCTGCCCGGTTACGTGTCAGCGGAGCCATCACGATGCGATTCGCAAGCGTGACAGATCCCAGTTCATAGGGCTGAAATAAGGATTGATTCGTCATGGTTATTCCTTTGCGGATTAGCGGGTCAGTAAACTGATTTAATGATGATGATCGTAATCATTAAAGTCAACTGGTTTGATTATGATCATCATCAATGTATACTTAAGCTCAGTTTCAGGAGGAAAAGATGAAAGTGTCAAAAGAGCAGGTTCGCGAAAACAGGAACCGAATCGTTGAAACGGCGTCAGAACTTTTTCGTGAGCGGGGTTACGATGGGGTAGGCGTCGCTGAACTGATGTCAGCCGCAGGGTTAACGCATGGCGGGTTCTATAAGCACTTTGGGTCGAAAGCCGATTTGTTAGCCGAAGCGATGAACTGCGGCTTCGCGCAATCGGCGGAAAAAACTCAGGGTGTGAGTCGGGAAAAGTTCGTTGAATATTACCTTTCCCACCAGCATCGCGATGATATGGCAAAGGGGTGTGTCATGTCGGCCCTGGGCACCGATGCAGCGCGCCAGTCTGAATCCATCCGCGAGACCTTTGCGGCCGGAATTGAACGACAGCTTGCCCTTTTAGAAACGGAACAGGTCACGCGTGCGGATCTGATCAATACGCTCGCGCATCTTGTGGGTGCCCTGATGCTTTCGCGTGCCTGCCCGGATAATTCCAGGCTTGCTGATGAAATTCTGGAGGTCTGCCGTACGCGTCTGATCAGCCCGGATGCCTGTAAAGATTGAATCGATGCTCTTCCCGTTCAACCTTACTGAAGCCGTTGCGGCATGGACTGAACGCACCAGCCCGCTGGCGTTTTATTATGAACGGCGGGAAAGCGTAATCCGGACTTCCCGTTCCGGATACCATTCCCATCAACGAGCTATCGATCAGTCGGCCATCCACCTGGGACAGTGACGCATCACTCAGCCGTTGTCGCGGAATCCGGGATAAAGGCTCATTCCACCATCGATAAAAAGCGTGGTGCCATGAACGTAATCAGAGAGATCACTGGCAAGCCAGATGACGGCATTCGCCACATCTTCAGCCGCACCGATACGTCCATAAGGAATGAGCTTTAACAGCGCTTTGCCCTCTTCACCCTGGGTGCTTTCCTCGTTGATGGCGGTAGCGATAGCGCCGGGGGCCACTGCATTGACACGAATACGTTCTTCACCCACTTCCTGAGCCAGGCTTTTCATCAGCATGTCAACGCCGCCTTTTGATGCGGCATAGTTGACGTGTCCGGCCCAGGGAATGAGCTGGTGAACCGAACTCATATGAATAATCTTACCGACAGCTTTGCTGATATCCTGGCGATGCTCCTGCCGCTTGAACTGCCGCAGCGCAGCGCGCGCGCAGAGGAACTGGCCAGTCAGGTTCACGTCCAGAACGGTATTCCAGTCCTCTAGCGTCATCTCAATGGACGGGGCATCTTTCTGCAGTCCTGAGTTCGCCACCAGGATATCCAGCCTGCCAAATTCCCTGATCGTCTGGTCAAAAAGATTCTCTACATCCGCCTCTTTAGACACGTCTCCTTTGACAGCAATTGCACGGCCTCCATCGGCGCGGATTTTCTCAGCCAGCTCCTCGGCCGGTTCCGCCTGGCTATGGTAGTTAATCACTACACAGGCCCCTTCTTTAGCGAGTGCTTCTGCGCAGGCATAGCCGAGACCCGAGCTGGCACCGGTAACCAGCGCAACCTGATTTTTGAGAGAAAAGATCATGAGGCATCCTTATTTCTGTAAATTATGAGCATCTTAAACCCGGCCGGTATCATCCGGGAGTGAATTTTGATGTATCGATGACACTACGACGTCCAGCCACCCCCAAACTGATTAATCGGCTAGCCGGATCGGGCGCATGGGCCTGAGTCACTGAATTATAGATGTGAAGTACAGGGTTAGCCGCTAATGCGGTCCTGGTGGATAGTCAGGAAACGTTGAAGCAGGAATATAAGCAGTAAAAAATGGGATATCTGAAAGGCAAAAAAGCAGCTATCAGAAGATAGCTGCTTTTGACGCTCAGGCTTTTCTGGCTGGAATCACTTTTACTATTTATTGCTTATTGCCTGATAAACAGGCCAGAGCTTGATCATTTTCTATCAAGACCACGAGACCGGCCCCATTTTCCTGAGGCAGAGGAGGTGGTAATGAACGCTAAAGAGTCTTTACCACCATTCCAGCCGCGGCCAGCATCATGATGGTACCGGCTGAACGGAAAAGGAGTCGTTGCGCTTTAGCGCTGGTCAGGAGATGGCGTATTCTGAGGGCTGCAAAAATAAAAACGGCTCCTACACTCAAAAGGACTAACACGGTAAGCGGAACCAGCAGTCCTCCCCACATCTGAAAAGATACATTATCGAGAGAGATAACCAGAGGCAGTATAGCCAGATAGAAAGCGATGGTTTTAGGGTTTCCCAGCGTTATGGTCAGTCCTGAAAACCAGGCTGATGCCAGTTCTCGTTTTGTCGCTTTTTGATCGATATTTATTGCCTGAGGCTGGTGGCACCAAAACTGCCATGCCAGCAGGCATAAAAAGAGTGAGGCAGCCCAGTTAATCAGCGTAAAAAGAGAGGTATAGGTATGAGCGATCACCGCCAGACCAAATACCGCCACAGATAAATAAATCAAATCTCCGAGAATGAGACCGGCCAGCATCGTAAAGCCTGTTATTGCGCCCCCACTCACGCTGCGAGCGACTAATGCAGTCATCCCCGGACCCGGAATTGCAGCAGCTAAACCGAGTGCAGCAATATAAGATAGTATTTCAGTAGTTCCTGACATAGTTATTCCTGTTGAAATGCACTTCGGTAAAAGGGAACAGCGTTAGTTGTTTAAAAATGCCTGGTTCTGAACGATGGTTGTCATATAAAAATCTTAATTAAGGGTTAAAGATATGCATCCTTTTTATCAGTTGGTTTAACGTTGAAGGTGGGTGTTCAATTATTGCATGGCGGATATTATTGCATTAATTTAACTACGCAGATGACAAGTTTAATTTTCATGTGCGCGCAGTGTTCTATATGACCCTCTCTTCAAGAGATGATCGGCTCCCGGCATTCTTTAAATTAAATTGAATCATATGCATTAAATCAGGGTTCAGTTTTTCCTTATATTGTTTGTAATAACAGGCTGGAAAAGTAAAGATATTATGCAGCAGGAAAGCGGAAAATTGTTACCTATATTATTTACTTAACGCCTGTTTTTAGGTAAAAGTAACCCTAAACCGCCTCCATAAAGAAAGGAATTTCCCCTCATGATGCTTAGCTCGACAGATATGAAAATTCTCGAAATTTTACAGGACGATGCCCGGGTAACTAACCAGGTGCTGGCGGAGAAGATAAACATTTCAGCATCTCCCTGCTGGCGCAAAGTTCGTAAGCTCGAGGAAGATAATGTTATTCAGGGCTATCGTGCTGTTCTTGACCGCAAGAAAATTGGGCTGGGAGTAATGGTTTTCATTCGGGTCGTCATTGACAGCCATAGCGAAGCGGAGGCCAGAAAGTTTGAAGAGGAAGTGACCGCCCTGGAGGATGTGGTTGCCTGTTATAGCATCGGTGGGGATGCTGACTTTCTGCTACAGGTTGTGGCTTCAGATCTGGACTCCTATGCTGATTTTGCAATGTCAGTGGTACGCAGATTGCCAGGAATTAAAGAAATGCAGAGTATGTTTGTGCTTAAAGAGATCAAACCACTCGTTAGTTATCCTATTAAGAAAATCTCTGAGTAGTCTATTGCTGACGGGATGCCCAGTGACTGATTATCAATTCCGCATAGAGCGGATTTAATGATCAGGCACGCTACCTGCGTTATTTAGCGCACAAAACTGATATCCGGCATGATCTTACACAAGTTAATAGTGGCATAGCGTTAGCGAGCGTGCTGACTCTCCTCATTTTTCTGCTTTAACAACACGAGTATTTGTGATGACTTGATTGTTGATAACGACCAATAGTGCCTTTCAAACCGGAGCAGCCAGCAGCTTAAACTTTAATTCATGGCCTCTCTTCAGCCTCTGTCAGCTTAAAAGAGACGCTTATTTACATGAAATTATGCCATCAATCTTCCCCCAGCCATAAAGTCCATGCTTTACCGTGACGATAACCGTTGTACCGGGATTTGCCGGTGCATTATTGTTTTCACCACGGAAAAAATATGAAACTTAATCATTTTACGATAGGGCAAAGACTCAGTGTGATGGCAGCAATCCTGCTGCTGGCGACAATGATTGTCGGTTTGAGGGGCATAAATCTGAATGCTCAGGCTCTGCAAAAAAATATTGACATCATGGCAAGCGAAACACGTGTCGCAGAGAGCATTGATACTGCACGTAATGCACAGGTTCAGTTTAAAATTCAGGTACAGGAGTGGAAAAATGCCCTCTTACGCGGCACACAAGGCCAGAGTGTTTTTGACAAATACAAAACGGCCTTTCTGACGCAGAGTGACAAAACTCAGGCACTGCTCCATCAACTGCTGATACTTCAACCCGAGCTTGGGATGGATACGGCGCAGGTGAAACAGACGATTGAGCTACACGTCCAGCTCAGACAAAAATACCTCGCTGCGTTGCAAAACTACGACACGCGTAACCTCGCCAGCGCCCAGCTGGTTGATAGCCAGGTCAATGGCATCGATCGTGAGCCGACCAAAATGATTGATGATGTCGTTCATCATACGCTGGCACATGCTCAAAAACTCAATCAGCAACTGACAGCGCAAAACCTTGCTCAGTACCGTGAAACCCGTATGACCTTATGGATCGCCATGGCCGGTATTTTACTTTCCGGCATAGTGATAACTGTCTGGTTAATCCGCAGCATTACCCATCCATTACGCGTAGCAGTCAATATTGCGCGCACCGTGGCTTCAGGTGATCTGCAGACCGTAATTCGTCCAAACGGACGTGACGAAACCGCAGAGTTAATGACAGCGTTGCGTGAAATGAATAGCAGCCTGACTTCAATCGTCTCTGGTGTACGTACCGGTACGGAAAACATCGCCTCTGCGTCAATTCAAATCGCGCAGGGCAGCCAGGAACTTTCCTCACGTAACGAGGCGCAGGCTGGCGCACTTGAAGAAACCGCTGCCTCCATGGAGGAACTCACTTCAGTGGTGAAAAACAACGCGCAGAACGCATATCATGCCAGCAATATTGCCCAGGATGCCCGCTCCATTGCGGGTCAGGGCGGCAATGTGGTGGAAAAAGTGGTACACACCATGAGTGAGATTCAGCAGTTCTCGAACGAGATTAACCAGATCATTACGGTGATTGACGGTATCGCTTTTCAGACTAATATTCTGGCACTGAATGCTGCGGTCGAAGCGGCGCGTGCGGGCACCGAAGGTCGAGGGTTTGCGGTGGTTGCGGCCGAAGTACGTGCTCTGGCACAGCGCTCTGCAAAAGCGGCAAAGGATGTGCGTATCCTGATCGAACGTTCTGTGAGTTCAATCGGCCAGGGCAATGAACTGGTTCAACACGCGGGGACAACGATGGAGGAAATTATTTTACGTATTCATCAGGTCAGCGAGTTGATTGAAAACGTATCATCGGCCAGTAATGAGCAGAGTGTTGGTATCGATCAGGTTAATCTGGCGGTCACACATATGGACGCGGCCACTCAGCAAAATGCCGCGCTTTCTCAGCAATCCACAGCCGCAGCGCAGGCCTTACAGGCTCAGGCCGAAATGTTGCTTGCCAGTGTCAGCGTCTTTAAAATTAATAGTGCGCTGGTTTAAGCTTTAATGTCAGGGCGAGGTTTTCACGATGCCGCGCCCTGACAATCTTTCTCGCGACTGGATGATTTCAGTCGCCGAGCCTATTTAAGGCGTCTCATCAGAAAATCGGGCGCTAATCGCATCACGTTCGTAGCCCTGCGGTTGTGTCAGAATATGGTATAAATCAGGACGGCGACCATGGATCCAGCGACGTCCGGTACTCATTGCAAGCAGACTCAAATCAAGGTCAGCGCTCACCATAAAATCTTCCGCTGCCCAGGTTTCATTAATGATTCTTCCATAGGGATCCAGGATCATTGCATTACCTGTGCGCACCTCATCATCATCTGCACCTACGCCGTTACTGAAGAGAATAAATAAGCCGTTGTCATGCGCACGAGCCGGCAGCCACCTCATCAGCCATTCCCGACCATTTGCCCCTTTGAATGCAGCAGTAATTTCTTCCCTTCGCGTTTCCCGTTCCGCCCAGAGCGTCAGCGGAATGGGTTTCATCGCATAAGGACTGCGGGAATCGGTACCGCCTGTCTGATGTGGCGCGAGAAGAATATCTGCACCCAGCAATGCCGTTGCACGCACATTTTCTACCAGATTATTGTCCCAGCAAATGAGGATACCTACTTTTACTCCCCAGGGCGTTTCAAAAACGGTAAAGCGGTCACCGCTGCTGATTGACGGATGTTCAAAAGCGTGGAGTTTGCGATGAGTGTGCATTGAGCCGTCCGGCATACAGGCAACATACGCATTATAGAGGCGGCCATCATCGGCTCTTTCGATAAGCCCGGCGCCAATCAGCATTTGATGTTTCATCGCCAGGGAACGAATCAATGTAAGGGAAGGACTCCCCTCGATCGGCTCGGCGAGAGCAGTTACCTCAGCCGAGGTGAGTTTGGGTACATGCCAGTAGCCGGTAATACACATTTCCGGGAATGTGAGGATTTTCACCTGCTCAATCGCTGCCTGTTCAATAAATTTCTCCATTATCAGCAGATTATAATTTTTGTTATTTGCCAGATGCTGAAATTGCACGGTGGCAGCTTTTAAGGATGTATGGTTGCTCATGGTACTTCTCCGGTAGTAATCGAAACTGAATTACATAACCATTGCTGATAACTGTATAATCAAAACATTTCCGGTTTCGATAACCTTTTGGAATGTAAAAAATGAACATCCGCTTGCTTAAGGCCTTTTTGATACTGGCTGAAAAAAGAAATTATGCCGACGCGGCACGGGCGTTGTTTATTTCGCAACCTGCATTGACCAAGCAGATTAATCTCCTTGAGTCCCTGGTGGAAACGTCACTGTTTACGCGGGGGCGTCATGGAGCCACACTCACGAGCGGTGGCAGATGTCTGCTGCCAGAGGCTGAAAAAGTGGTCAGGCAAACCCGATTATTTATGCATCATGCAGAGCGGGTTTCAAAAGGGATTGAAGGGCATATAGCCGTGGGGTTCGGTCTCTCAAGTTTTTATCTTGCACCACGCTGTATGGCAGAATTTCGTCGGGAGTGTCCGGGGATAGAGATGTCATTGACGGATCTTCCTTCCTTCCAGCAGTACGAACTTTTGCAAAATGATGAGCTCCAGATCGGTTTTGTCAGAGTTCCGCCTCCTGTAGCGCTGGATTACCTGCCATTGTTTACCGATCGATTGGTTTTGATTGCGCCTGCAAGTTCACCGTCATTGCCTGCTGATGACTGGCTGAAGAAACGCCCTCTGTTGCGACTTCATGCCGAGCGAGGACGGGGTTTAAATGCGCAAATTGATCGCTTTCTTCATGACAACGCGCTTTTCATATCATCCACTCAATTGAGTGATGATATACAAACTATTGTCGCGCTGGTCATCGCGGGCACGGGTGTTGCCCTTGTGCCATACAGTGTTATGCATATTGCACCGCCGGAGCTGGTTATTATTCCGTTAACAGGTGAGTCAATAAGCTGGAAAGTTGGCATTGCCTGGAACGCGAACCACGAGGATATAATCCGTGATAATTTTATTGCCAGTATAAAAAAGGGTATCGCGCTTCATGACGTCTGACCCTCCAGAAACAGGTACTCCTTTTGCCATATTGGATAGGGCAGGATTACTGACATAATTCTTAGTACCCTCTTCAGAAGAGGGTCATGATACGGAAGCGACCCTTGAGACGAATAATTTCCTGTTGCGGATAGGGCTTCTCAATACAAACCGTCATTCAAAACGTTCTGCACAGCAGGAATAGCATCCCCGTTTCGCATTATGTATCTGGATATAACTAATCTTCGGATCGGCAAAAAAATGGCCGATGAGCTTTTCAGCAACTTTCCCCTCAGCTATATCTGCCTCTCTTAAAAAATGCTTTCCGTCATAGGCCCTTAATGACAGCGTTCTGCTTAGCAGGACTTAAGGTAATTCATTGATGTAAATGCCTTGGCGGGTGCATCCCTCCCATATATAGATTGCATGAGTACCAAAATAGGGCGTGGCTGCAGGCTGATAGATGTGATTAATCAGGAGAGCAGTTTCTCCGACCGGGATATCGCATAATGAGATTCTGTCGGGATAACCCGGATAGCACTCTACCGTTTGTCGTACTGCATGGTGTTTTCTCAGATATTCATCGCTCTGTCCAAAAAGATGAGCAAATTGCCCGGCGTTCAGGCCAGTAATTTGGTATTTCATAGCATCCCTCTCTTTTCACCGTAACACCGCGAATAATGACGTTATCGGATACTGTGAGGAGAAACTCGCCGTTATCGGTCAGGGAATTTTATGATGTGACCGTCCGACAGTGGCAGGCGAGTGCTTCATCAGCTGCGAACTTCTCAGACGCTGGCTGATACCTTCACACAAGCGCTAAGGCCTCACTTCCCGACAGCGGCGCTCAAATTACTCTGTTCCCCCTCACTCTTTCCCGTTCTTCTGTCGTCACTTCATTGAAAAGATCGATGAACTCCACCCGGTAACGACATACTCGTCACATAAACTAAGGTTGACGAATACTTTTTTGTGACAAATAACACAACCTCATTACATCTTCCGGCGGGGAAGAATTTTTATCGTGATAATGGTTTTACTCAGTACATTGCAGTTTTACAGGGTAAAACAAAGCGCTTTGCGGATTGCACGTAAAGCAATGACAAAATTGTGAGGATCATCATGTCTGAAAAACAGCACATCCCGACTTTCTCTGCCGATATTGAGCAGCAGACCGTCAAGAAGGTGGTCTGGCGCATTTTGCCCTTCCTGATTGTTTGTTATCTGATTGCCATTATTGATCGCGGCAACATTGGGATGGCTTCGTTGCAGATGAACGAAGATTTAGGATTGTCGAAAGCGGTATTTGGTTTTGCGAGTAGTCTGTTTTTTGTCGGTTACTTCCTGTTTGAAGTGCCCAGCAATCTGGCCATGCAGAAAATTGGCGCAAAGATTTGGATCTCTCGCATCATGGTGTCGTGGGGTATCATCTCTGTCTGTACCGCCTTTGTTGAAAGTGCCAATACACTCTATATATTGCGCTTTTTACTGGGTGCCGCTGAGGCCGGATTTTTCCCTGGCGTCATTCTTTATCTGACTTACTGGATCCCCGGAAAGTACCGTGCACGCGTGATTGCTACCTTTATGGTGGCCATTCCTGCGGCGAACTTTATTGGATCGCCCATTTCTGGTCTGATTTTGTCACTGGATGGCTGGTACGGTATGCGTGGCTGGCACTGGTTATTTATCCTTGAGGGTATTCCGGCGGTCATTCTGGGAATTGCAGCCTTCTTTTTACTGAGCAATCGTCCCACTAATGCCAGCTGGTTAAATCAGGAACAAAAAGCGTGGCTGAACAGCACACTCGAAGCCGAAAATGCGAAGAAGAAGGCGATAGGTCATATCTCTTTGTGGCAGTTGCTGCGTCACAAACATATCTGGGTGATGGCGCTGATTTATGCAGGCGCGTCTGCGGCGGGCTCAACGCTGAGCGTCTGGTCTCCGCAACTGCTTAAATCGTTTGGACTGGATAACTTCACCACCGGTTTAGTCAATGCGATTCCCTACGGCCTGGCCTCCATTCTGATGATTATCTGGGGGAGAAGTTCTGACCGCAGCGGCGAGCGTCGCTGGCACACCGCGTTAACGCTGTTCTTAATTGCAGGTGGCCTGCTGTCAGCCTTTATCACCAATAGTCTGACTGGCAGTGTGGTGATCCTGTCGCTGGTATTAATCGGAGCCTACTCAATGAAAGGACCTTTCTGGGCGCTGGCATCGGGATGGATGTCATCGACTACCGCTGCAGCGGGTCTGGCGGCTATCGGTGCGATGGCGAATCTGATCGGCGGTGGGGTGATGGTCAACGTTTATGGCATTATCAATCAGGCGACCGGCAGCCATACGCTGGCTATGGTGCCACTGGCTATCCTCTGTGGCATCGGCGGCATTGCCGTGCTGGTCATGGGCCGCAAAAAAGAGTTAACCATCGACGTTGAAAATAGCGCTTCGTCAGTCAGTAAATAAAGTAATCCCGCCTGCAGACGCTTATCAGCGCCTCTGCAGGCGGGTTCTTCCGGCTTTATCTCTGCCATATAAAAATTCCACATCCTGTCATTAACTGAATCAGTCTGCTGGTTGTTGATGTCTGTTATGTGTCAGATGCGGAAAGAACTTACCTTTGGGGATTTACTGACAATACCCAGTTTAAGAGCGTTCAGAACTGTTAAGCATGAGATCAATAAAGGCGCGTACAGCAGGATTTGAACGCCTGCTCGCATGCCATACCGCAGAAATATTATGCCGCTCTACTGAAAAATCAGTGAGAAGGGGCACTAACTCCCCGCGCTTAACCCAGGAAGCAGCCATAAAACTCGCCACCATGCCTATTCCGGCACCGGCCGCCACAGCCGCGATAACGGCCTCGCTTGCATCGACGATGACAGCAGATGATGGCACAATTTCAATCTCCCGCTCGCCAACCCGGAACGGCCAGCGAAAAATCTGCCCCGTATTTTGATATCGCAAATTAACCGTTTTATGCCCGATAAGATCATTGGGGTGTTCGGGTTCCGGGCATCGGGTCAAATAATCTGGCGAAGCATAACAACCTATTTGATATGGAGACAAACGACGCGACAGAAGATTTGAATCTGCGAGGTCGCCGATCCGGATGGCTATATCAATACTCTCGTCAACAATGCTAATTACGCGATCACTCAGCTTTAAGTCGATTGTCACTTTAGGATGAAGTGCACAGAATTGCGGAAGGAGAGGCGCGATCACATGAACACCAATGGGAAACGATGCCGCAATGCGTAATGTTCCCGCTGGCTCCTCTCGCGATCGCATGGCGACCTGCTCAAGCTCCTCAGCATCGCGTAATAACTGCAGCGTGCGCTCGTGCAGTTCACGACCCTCAGCAGTCAGCACCAGCGAACGGGTGGTTCGGGTGAACAATGTGATGCCAAGACGCTGCTCCAGTCTCTGGATACTTTTACTTATCGCGGAAGGGGATACTGCCAGCGAGCGAGCGGCAGCGGTAAAGCTGCCGAGCGATCCCGCACGAGCGAATGCAATCAGACCTGTTAGTCTTTCAAAGATTATTTGTTCCTTCATGGCAATATTAAAGCGAAATCCAGCCCCATTATCAATCATCACAATTGGTCATATTCTGGCACCTGAATCTGTTTTGGAGTGAAATTGCCATGACTGAAATGATGAAAGCAGTACAGCTACATGCGTTTGGTGGCCCGGAGAATCTCAGGTATGAAGATGCACCCCGCCCAACTATCGGGGCTGACGAAGTCCTTGTGCGCGTGCATGCCGCAAGTCTGAACCCACCAGACTTGTATCTGCGTGATGGTTATCGGGCGCTTCCGCCTGAGTGGCGGCCCGAACCCCACTTTCCCTTAATCCTGGGAACGGATGTTTCAGGAGTTATCGAAGCCGTGGGCGAAAATGTTTCCGCATTCAGCACCGGAGATGAAGTCTATTCAATGGTGCGTTTTCCTGATGGGGTAATGGCCGGTAGTGGAGCTTATGCCGACTATGTAAGCGTTCCTGCATCAGAGGTGGCGTTAAAACCTCAGGGAATAGACCATATCCGGGCAGCGGGTGCCCCGATGTCACTGCTCACCACGTGGCAATTTCTTGTCGACGTCGGCCATGATGCGCCCAATCCGTTTCAATCTTTAAACCATAAACCGGTTCTGCTTGAAGGCCAGACGGTGATGGTTAACGGTGCAGGAGGAGGCGTAGGGCACATTGCTGTTCAGATCGCGAAGTGGAAGGGTGCGAGAGTCATTGCCGTCGCTTCTTCCCGTCATGAAGTGCTTATGCGCGAACTGGGTGCGGATGATTTTATCGACTACACCAAAGTAGCCGCTGAGAATGTAGTGAAAAACGTCGATCTGGTTATTGATGCTGTTGGCGGAAAGCATATAGAGCGCTTTTTAAGCTGCATCAGACAGGGCGGAGCACTATTTCTGGTGAATCCTTTGAGTTTTACCGGGCAGACTGAGGCTGCTCAAAAAGGGATTACTGTGTCAACAACGCAAGTGCGTTCAAGTGGTCTGCAGCTATCCGAAGCGGGGCTTTTACTGGAAAAAGGCATTATCAACGTCGTGATTGACAACACCTATCCGTTAGCCATGGCATCAGCCGCACATCGGCGCGCTTCGTCAGGAAGTATCCAGGGCAAAATTGTGCTGACTAACTTCTGATAACCCCATACCTGATCAGCCATTTTCTGAGGGCGAGTAGCAGTCAGTTAAAGGAAAAATAAGATGCTTATCATTTCCGGTTATATGTACATTGATCCTTCTGTCCTGGAACAATTTATGGGAGAACTTAAGTTATTGGCGAATGCCGTTCGACAACGTGATGGAAACCTTTCATATAACGCTGTCGTGGAGGACTATCAGACCGGAAGATTGCTTATATCAGAACGATGGATAGATCAGGACGCGCTCAAAGCCCATCTTATAAAAACCGACACGGTAGAGTTTATAAACCGATGGCAGGGAAAAATGAAGGGGGAACTCTTCAAATATGACGCCTGTAACGAGAGAGGGCTTATGGATGGGTAAATAAAAATCTTATTAAAATCGAGAGTGCTTTATTATCAAGCCCCGGATCTGTGAGTAATCGCTCTTCGCTCATAGCAGGCATAAGCCTGGACGATGGTCCGCTTTGTGCCAGAAGCGGACATCAGAGGCTTAAGCAGCAAGGATATTTTTCGGAGCTGAGCAGGCCGGATCTGTCAGATAAATATATTGAGTGATATTTATCTGCTTTCATCTTTTGCAAAACTGGCGTTTAGTCTTTTCAGCACTTCACTTATGCCCCTGCTGACAATCCGATCCTCCCGCATTACTGTCCCCAGAGTCCGGTGAAGCGAGGGCGTCACAGAGTAAAGGCTGAGACCCTGACTTTCTTCCATACCAGCAACGGACATAAGGGGAACGATGCTGTAGCCCAGACCGGAACGTACCATTCTTTTGATTGCTTCAATACTGCCAAGTTCCATCACAGGGCTGGCAGTATGCCCGGCATACCGGAACCATTCGTCGATTAGGGCGCGTGTCCCGCTTCCGGGTTCAAAGATAATCAGCGGCAGTGACAAAAGGGCGTCGGGAGACAGCGGGTTCGCACTCTGCTCTGATGCATCCTTTTCCATGATAACGACAAACTCATCAGTACCCAGCGGGCTTACGCTCAGGCATTTGCCGGTTACTGGAAGCGTTACAAGTCCAATGTCTATACGATTCTCTCCTACGCTCCGAACAATATCGGAAGTATTGCCCGTGCGTACGTCTACTTTCAGCAGGGGATGTGCCTGTCGCAGCTGTTGCAGTAAGGGAGGCAGAAGATGAATACAGGCTGTTGCACCAGTGCCAACAGTAACGGTGCCGGTGATGTCGTCTGAATGCAGAGACACCGATTCAATGGCCGTATTTACCACTGAATCAATTTTCATACAGTGCTCAGAAAAAGTCAGCCCGGCAGGAGTGGGCCTTATCCCCCGGCTGGTTCTCTCAATAAGCCGGACATGGAGTGCCTGCTCCAGCTGTCTTATCTGCAGGCTGACAGCAGGCTGTGATAGTCCGAGTGCTTCTGCCGCTCCGGAGAAACTGCCCCGGCTGATGACCATCCTGAAAGTAGCAAGGTGATCAAGGTTCAGGTTTGCCATGCCAAAGTTTTCCTTATACCGCTGATAAGTCCTGCGGCCTGTCTGAAATTATTTACCCGGGTTAGTCTTTGTTTCTGACCGGATAAAGAGCAATACCGATGGAAATAACTGAAGCAGATGAAAGACATATTACTGCTATCCAGCAGATTTATGCTTATCACGTATTACATGGCACCGCCACTTTTGAAACCGAACCGCCAGATGTACCTGAAATGGCAGCCCGCCTGCAAAAGGTGCGTTCAGCAGGACTGCCCTGGTTTGTGGCGGTTGATGATGGGCAGGTCCGGGGATACTGCTACCTGTCATTTTACAGGGAACGGCGCGCCTACCGGTTTACCCTGGAAGACTCAGTCTATATTGACGCCACTTGTCAGGGGCGGGGCTACGGCAAAATGCTGTTATCCCTTGCGATAGCCTGGGCAGAAGCCCGTGGCTTTCGCCAGCTCGTGGCCGTGGTAGGTAATAGCGAAAATACTGCCTCCCTTGCCCTGCACCGCGCCGCAGGCTTCAGCATCACTGGCACACTCAGTTCGGTAGGATTCAAGCACGGGCGCTGGCTCGATACGGTCATTCTGCAGCGCACGCTTGGACAGGGCGACTCCACGCTTGCGGAGAGCATAGTTTGACAGCCGGACATCTGACAGGCCTCAGCATTTTCTGTATCGGTATGACACAGCTTATTAACTGGGGTATTACGTTCTACATGCCGGGCGTTTTCGGAGCCGCCATCATGGCGGAGACGGGCTGGTCTCCCGTGGTGACATTCTCTGGTCTGACCGTTGCCATGCTGGTTATGGGGCTGGTTTCACCGCTGACCGGTTCCGTCATGGCCCGGACCGGAGGACGCATGATGATGATGGCGGGAACCTTCGCCATAACCATTGGGTGTTTTCTGATGGCGATTACCCATTCCACGGTGGCATGGATTGCGGTTTGGGTCCTGACGGGAGTCGGCATGCGCCTTGCCTTGTATGACGCTGCGTTTGCCCTGCTTGTGGAAACCGCAGGTGCAGGGGCCCGAAGGGCAGTCTCTCTGGTTACACTGCTGGGCGGCCTCGCGTCAGCTGTGTTCTGGACTGCTGGCGCGGCCCTGCTGCACATTACCGACTGGCGGCATGCCTTACTCGTTTACGGGTGTGCGGGTCTGGTGGGCCTGCTTTTTCTGACCGCCGTTCCGGCAGGCCGTCGGGTAAAACCTCCCGCTGCTGGTCGATCTGAGCTTCCGGCGGCAGGGACCGCAGAGGAACGAAAAGGATTTATCAGCGGCCTGTGGTATGCCGCCCTGATAGCGCTGCTCAGCTTTGTCTCCACCGGCGTGTCTACGCATTTCCCCCAGATACTGGCCGCTTATAGCATGCCTGCCCTGGCCGGCATGCTTTGGGGCGTGGGACAGGTGAGTGCCCGCCTGCTGGACGTGGCCTCCGGCGCACGAATCTCCGCACTACGCCTGAACCTTATTACCGGTATCCTGCTGCCACTCTGTTTTATGACCGGCCTTGCGGGGTACGTTACGCCTGTGGCTACAGCCCTCTTCGTCCTGGGTTATGGAGCCGTGAACGGACTGTGCACGGTCGTGAAGGCCTTACTTCCTCTCGTGCTGTTTGATCCGCAACATTACGCCCGCAAAACAGGCATGCTGTTATCACCAGGATTTTTTCTCGCGGCACTTGCCCCTTCTGCTTATGCCATGCTGCTGGAACGGGACGGCGTAGGCGGTACGCTGCTTATTTCAGCTTTCCTGACACTGTTCATTACGGCGATTTCCGTAGTGCTCTGGCGACGTCATTCCGGCTCAGTAGTACAGAGCCGAGATTAGAAAATAATACATCTGCCCGGGAAAAACGTTTGATACGGTTCGAGATGCTATCAGGATTTGATCTGGATTAATCCGTATCTTGTGTTTTCGCTTTTGCACATATCGGACTTTATCTGATGCAGATATCCGCTTTGTGCCAGAAGCGGACATCGGATAATAATTTATGTTAATATTTAGAAGAACAACATTCAGCCATAATAACCTCCTGAATTACAGTCATTAATTTTCATTCATGCAGCCTTAAAATTAAATCTATTTTTGCACTTTTAATTTTACAGTCATGGGAAGATTCCTGGCAGGTTTGCCCTTTTCAAAACGCCATTTTGATACGGCTGTTATTACAGCATCATCGAACAAGTGGTCTGGCGTAGACTCGATAATTCTCATCTGACTTACCCTGCCTTCTGCATCAACGTCAAAGTTAAACTTAACCATACCTTCTATCCGGTTCTTAGCCGCATAGTATGGGTAAACGGGCCGATCTTGTCGAAGGGGCTTGGGTTGTTCAACTTTAACAGGTGAATAAGTAGTACATGCATTGAGTACAAGAACAGCCAGAATCATCATAAACCCATACATAACAATATCCTTTTGTTGATAAACATTATCATTATACTTAAACATCAACGGAAGGACATTTGCTGAACTCATCGGATATCGCGTTATAATCCAAAAAAACAGTGGATATAACCCCAATAAATCCTGCCCCCGTCTTGCTGCAAGCTAGTCATCCGTTCCTTGCTCATAGCGGACATATCCTTCATAACACATGCCCTACAATTAACACTTCAAAGAAACCGCTGCAGGCAGCCACCTCATTCAATACGCGAGAAGAGTCGTTAACGATTGAAGGGTAATAAACCCATTTATGTGGGCGAAGGCAAGTAAGCCAGGACGGCATAGAACAGAATAAGATTCGTATCGGAAACCCTGAAAGCTAAGCATTACGCTCTAATGCAGCAGATTAAACCCATTAACCAGCCGACCAGACAGCGCTGTTACCTGTCTGATCGGCTGGAGAGGGCGGTTCAGGCTACCGGACTTTCGTTTTTCAGTGGTTCTGCCAGTACGCTTAATATGTTACTGGCCGCGACGGTGCCCATCTTCACGTAGGAGTTATCGCTGACGCCGCCGATGTGTGGCGAAAGAATCACATTCTTAACACTCTGCCAGATATGCGGCGCAGTCAGGGGTTCAGTGGCAAAACTGTCCAGTGCGGCCCAGGCGACAGTGCCATTATCCAGCGCCGCTAACAGCGCTTCTTCATCAATGAGACCACCGCGTGCCGTGTTCACCAGGATGGCGCCTTTTTTAAACAGAGCCAGTTTCTCAGCGTTAATCATCTGGCGCGTCTGTTCGGTTAACGGGCAGTGCAGCGAAATGACATCTGCCTGTTGCAGCAGGTCGTCAAGTGAAGAGGATTCACACTCATCGGGAAAGGTTCTGGCAAAAGGATCATAGGCAAGCACCTTCATGCCAAAAGCACGGCCAATACGGGCAACACGACCGCCTATGGCACCAAGCCCTACCAGACCCAGCGTTCTGCCCTCCAGCTCCACCGACTTATGGGTCGATTTGTCCCAGTGTCCCTGGCGCATGCGTTGATCAAGCGGTATCACCGATTTTGCACAGGCTAAAATTAACGCCCAGGTATGCTCGGCCACGGCCGCTGCGTTGGCCCCCGGGGCTGACTGAACACTGATATGACGTTCAGCCGCCGCCTTTTGGTCGATAACGTCAATGCCGCTGCCGTGTTTGGAAATAACCCGCAGGTCAGGCGCGGCATCCATAATGCGGGCGTTGATTTTTCCGTATCGGACGATAATCGCCACAGGATTATGCTGCTGGCAGAGCTGGAACAGGCTATCTTCGCTGGGCTGTTTGCCGGCATAAACAATGCTGAAGTCACTAAGCAGGTTTACTGCCTGCGGTGCCAGGTCATTACCCGTCACCAGGATTACGGGAGAAGAGGTTGTCATCAGAGCGTCTCCCCATCGTCCAGCATGCCAGCGGTTTGCAGGGCCTTTTCTAACCACGGCGCGCGAAGGTCGCCATCACGAATTGCTGCGATACGGCTGGTTTCGAAATCGAGTTTTTTCTGGGCCAGTTCGAGCAACGCAGGAACGTCTTCACGCGGCAGAACCACCACGCCATCAATATCCCCGATGACGAGATCGCCTGGCTGAATGGCTGCGCCCGCCACAGAAACAGGGTAGTTGACCCGTCCCGCAATGGACTTGGTCGGGCCGCAGGGATTCAGGCCCGCAGAGAAAACCGGAAAGCCGTTCGCGCTCAGTGCATCTGCGTCACGCACCGCACCATCAATAATAATTCCGGCGATGCCGGAGGCTTCTGCCTGAGTGGACATTATCTCACCGATTAATGCACAGCTGATATCGCCTTTGCCATCGACCACAATGACATCGCCCGGCTGGGCAATCGCCAGCGCGGCGTGGATCGCCAGGTTGTCGCCCGGTCTCACCTCGACAGTGATAGCCGGTCCGGCGACTTTCATTGTGGGGGACACAGGTTTTACGCGACCGTGCAGCGTTCCGCGTCGTCCGGCAACATCAGCAAGGATCGCCGCCTGAAACTGAGCAGCCTGTTTTACGCGCTCTGGTGCGATACGGATAATGTCGCGATTGATGAAGGTATTCTCTGCATGGGGCATAGATTAATCCTCTTTGTTTTACCAGGCACAACTAAGTTGTACAATATAAAACTACTATATCGATGTTAATTGAGTTCGCACCAGTGTTAAGCATTCATTTGTGATGTAAATACGATGTGAATCACAAATTGCGCGGTAAACTGCCTGCCGTCGCAAACAGGAGGACGTACCGATGGGGAATGAAGGCGTAATTGCCGTAGAAAAAGCGCTGGCGCTGCTGGATTGTTTCAGGCCTGGTGAGGAATCACTGACGCTGACCGCGCTGGCGCAGCTTTCGGGGTACCATAAAACGACAGTTTATCGTCTGATGAACTCACTTGAGCGCATGAACTATGTCATTCGTCGCGACAATGGCGTTTATACCCTGGGGCCAAGACTGCTTTATCTGGGCAAGCTCTATGAACAATCCTTTCATCTGGCCAGTATCGTTCAGCCTGAACTTCACGCACTGGCGACTGCGACAGGCGAAAGCGCCACATGGTATGTGATTGAAAACGGTCAACGACTCTGTCTTTTCAGAGCGGAGCCCTCTGAAGGACTGCGTGAAACACGTCTGCCCGGCACTTATCTGCCGCTGGATAATTCTGCCATCGGGCAGGTGCTTCGTTACTGGGGGCTGAATGAACCTCTGTTTGACTCTGTACCTGAACTCCCGCTCTTCACGTCAGGTATCCGCGATCCGCATATCGCGGCATTCTCCGTACCGGTGTTTGGTGAAGGTAACAAACTGCTCGCGGCGCTGGCATTAACCGGTCCGGCTTCACGCCTGACGCAGTCGATGCGCGACAGTGAGATGGGAAAACTGATGAAAGAGGCAGCGTGCAGGCTTTCGGTAAAATCAGGCGCACATAAAGTGATGTGTGATAACGTTTATAAAATTTAGTCGTGTTGCCTGGCTGTGACCGGGATTTATTAGCTGCTGCATCCATGCTGCGTTTAACGCTCTGCGGGTGGGAACCGATTGATTTCCGCTAAATGACTAACAGCACGCTGGCGTGCCTGATTATGGGATCATGAAAGCCTCCGCGCCTTAAGTTGAGGCGAAAGATCACTCCACCTCTGACATCTCTTGCTAAGCCCTCTTTGTGCGAGGCTTTTTACACCCGGATTTTACATCAGGTGTTAAAAGACTCGCAGCCTCATGAAAATTTCCCCGCTTTAATGCCCCAACATGAATTTCCTTCATGTTCGTTGAAATTTAATCACTTTTTTTCAACCGGGTGTTGAGGCATAAAGTAAGAATTGTTAATAACTTTGAGTCATATGAATAGTTGTAAAGGGATAGCCACGCTGGATAACCCTTAAAAGCAACAACGCATATCAGCGACCAGGATACCCGATAGCGATGAACAACTTAGCCTTTACCCTCAAGCGCATTCGTTTCGACGAAAACTATAATCCTTCGAAAAATACGCGGGCGACGACTAACTTCGCTAATTTAGCGCGCGGCGAAAAACGTCAGGAAAACCTGCACAACGCCCTGGTGATGATCGACAATCGTTTCAACTCTCTGGCGCACTGGGACAATCCAAAGGGCGACCGCTACTCAGTTGAACTTGAGATTATTTCTGCTGAGCTGAATCTTCGTCCCGGAAGCAGCGACGAAACGTTCCCGGCGATTGAGATTTTAAAAACGCATATCGTGGATCATAAAACCGGTCAGTGCACCGAGGGGATTGTCGGCAATAACTTCTCTTCCTATGTGCGTGATTATGATTTCAGCGTTGTTCTGTCAGAACATAACAAAGGTCAGACTGAATTCAGCCTGCCGGATGATTTTGGTCAGCTGCATGGCAATATTTTCAAAAGTTTCGTGAACTCAGCGGTCTATAAAGAGAACTTCAGTAAATCGCCGGTTATCTGCCTGAGTGTATCGAGCAAAAACACCTACGTGCGCACCGGTAATCAGCATCCGGTATTGGGCATTGAATATCAGCAGGATGAACCTTCCCTGACTGACTTCTATTTCGGAAAAATGGGTCTGAAAGTGCGTTTCTTCATGCCGCAGGGCAGTGTTGCGCCGCTGGCTTTCTATTTCCACGGTGACCTGCTCAGCGATTACACCAATCTCGAGCTGATCAGCACCATCAGCACCATGGAAACTTTCCAGAAGATCTATCGCCCTGAAATTTACAACGCGAATTCTGCTGCGGGACAGTGCTATCAACCCACGCTGCAGCATCAGGATTATTCGTTAACCCGGATTGTTTACGATCGCGAAGAACGCAGCCGCCTGGCCGTCGAACAGGGCAAGTTTACTGAGACGCATTTTATTAAGCCGAATCAGACACTTCTCGCGCAATGGTCTGCTGAATTCGTTCTTTGATTAATTAAATATAGAAGGTCACCTGCTATGAAAACCTTATTACCGACATCTACTGCTGGCAGCTTGCCTAAACCCTCCTGGATTGCGCAGCCAGAGGTGCTCTGGTCACCCTGGAAACTGCAGGATGAAGAGTTAGTTGACGGCAAAAGAGATGCGTTGCGTCTGTGTCTGGACGATCAGGTTCGTGCCGGTATTGATATCGTCAGTGATGGCGAGCAGACCCGTCAGCACTTCGTGACGACGTTTATTGAACACCTCAGCGGTGTGGATTTTGAAAAGCGTGAAGTGGTTCGAATCCGTAATCGCTATGATGCGAGCGTCCCGACCGTGGTGGGTGAAGTCTCACGTCAGAAACCCGTATTTGTTGAAGATGCGAAAATCCTGCGTAAGCTGACCGATCGTCCTATTAAGTGGGCGTTGCCGGGTCCGATGACGATGATCGATACCCTTTATGACAATCACTATAAAAGCCGCGAAAAGCTGGCCTGGGAATTCGCAAAGATTCTGAATCAGGAAGCCAAAGAATTAGAAGCCGCTGGCGTGGATATTATTCAGTTTGATGAGCCTGCGTTTAACGTCTTTTTCGATGAGGTGAACGACTGGGGCATCGCCGCGTTAGAGCGCGCCATCGAAGGTCTGAAGTGTGAAACCGCGGTTCATATCTGCTACGGCTACGGCATTAAAGCGAATACAGACTGGAAGAAAACTCTGGGTACAGAGTGGCGTCAGTACGAAGAGGTCTTCCCTAAATTACAGCGTTCAGCTATCGATATTGTCTCACTGGAGTGTCAGAACTCGCGGGTTCCGATGGATCTGATCGAGCTGATTCGCGGTAAGAAGGTGATGGTCGGTGCCATCGATGTGGCAACCCATACCATCGAGACACCTGAAGAAGTGGCGAATACGCTGCGCAAAGCGCTGCAGTTTGTGGATGCTGAAAATCTCTATCCTTCAACCAACTGCGGCATGATTCCACTGCCGCGTCAGGTTGCTAATGGCAAACTGCATGCGTTAAGTGCTGGCGCTGAGATTGTCCGCAGAGAGATTCTGGGGAGATAATTTTTCCCTAAGCAGATTCAGTCCGGCTGACGATTTGATTCCTGAAAGGCGATCAATAGCCGGACTGAGTAACAATCATCCCTCTGCTAATGGCCGATTTACTCAGGGATTTATGCCGTCTGCCTGCTCAGGCAGGCCGGAGTACGATAACGGCATATCGACAGCCCTGAGTCGTTTTATTTCTGAACACGCAATCAGCTGGATCGCCCAGTTCCAGACAGTCGCCAGCAGCCATCTCATAGGTGCTGGAACCTGCTTCAAAAGTCAGCGTCCCTTCAATTACCCATATCAGCTGGCGTCTTGAAACATAGGAGATTGCCGGCATCGGCACAGCGGTATTTGCCGGCAGTTCGACACTGACCAGATCGACCGGCATCTCGCCCGGTGAAACGTGGCGACGCAGATAGCCGGTTTCCGGATCCTGCCACACCGGCTGATTTTCATGCCTGACCAGCGTCCCGGTTTGCACTTCAGTCTGAGCAAGCATCTGTGAGATAGTCATATCAAACGAGCCTGAGAGGCGCGCTAACAGAACCGCTGTCGGGCTGCTCTCCCCACGCTCAATCTTATGGATCATCGCTCGTGAAACGCCTGAGTTATCAGCCAGCTCGGTAAGTGACCAGCCGCGTTTTTCCCTTTCCTCTTTTACCTTCTGACCGATGCGGATGTTCAGGTTGTCTTCTTTGCTGGACATTTTATCTAACATAATGGATAAGTATCATAGTGAACAATTCATCTACTTTAGTGAGTGAGCAAAGGGGTGTCCACCATGATTATCCGTGCGGCTGTAGAGAGCGATGCTGAAATCATCGCAGAGATTTATAACGACGCGGTGCTTAACACCACCGCGATCTGGAATGAAAATCGTATTGATGTGGCTAACCGCATCGCGTGGATAAACAGCCGCCAGCAGGCCGGTTTTCCTGTGATTGTGGCGACAGACAAAGATGATACCGTGCTGGGATATGCCTCTTATGGTGACTGGCGTCCCTGGGACGGATATCGTCATACGGTTGAGCATTCGGTTTATGTTCATAAAGATGCACGAGGTAAAGGCGCGGGTGCCGCCCTGATGCAGGGGCTTATCCAGCTTGCTCGCGAAGCCGGGAAGCACGTTATGGTGGCGGCGATTGAATCGGAAAATGCGGCATCCATTGCCCTGCATAAAAAACTGGGATTTATTGAGTCCGGCAGAATGACGGAGGTTGGAACTAAGTTTGGACGCTGGCTGGATTTGACATTTTTGCAACTGCATCTGGATGACCGTAAACGACCCTGAGTTGTCCCTTAAAGCGAATCCTTTGATGATACTTCCGGCAGGATGCCGATCCCCGCAGAAGAAAGCTATGTCTGGAAAACGTTTGATTGCGCAGATCGTTTAAAGCGAGAAACGAAGCCGCAGCGAACCAGGAGATAGCAAATTTGCACGTCAGCCGATATAACAGATAAATAACAACCCATCGCAGAGGACATCATGGCGCTTTCGCACGAATTAATCCTGATCTTCACCACCTACTTTGTCGCAACAGCCAGTCCCGGGCCAAGTAATATGGCGATAATGGGAACGGCAATGAAAAAGGGCAGGGGGGCCGCACTGGCGCTGGCTGCGGGTGTCGTGAGTGGTTCGATGCTCTGGGCGCTGCTGGCCGCCTGCGGTGTGCTGACTGTGCTGGCCACCTTCGCTCAGTTGCTGATCGTGTTAAAAATTGGCGGAGGGTTATATCTGTTATGGCTGGCGTTTAAAGCCGGCAAATCTGCGTTACGCCGCACTGAGGCCAGCGATTTTAAAGCCAGCGATGAGCGTGTCGCGTATGGCAGACTGTTCCGTCAGGGGATACTGATGCATATCGGCAACCCCAAGGCGATTCTTACCTGGGTGGCCATTATGTCGTTTGCACTGAAGCCGGATGTGGTCGCCGCCACGCTGCCGATAATCATCTGCGGCTGTGCGGTGATTTGCGTGGTTGTGTTCGGCGGCTATGCTCTGCTGTTCTCAACCGCCGTGATGGGCGCATTTTACCGTCGCATTCGTCGCGGACTCGATGCGCTATTAGCCTGCTGCTTTGCGCTGGCAGGGCTGAAACTGGTATTCAGCCGCAGTTAATACTGATGAAGGTGTACGAGGGGGTATCCGCTTCTGGCTCAAATCCGCAAAAGATCATGCAATGAGCCGGAGCGGCATTAAAATGACAGGATTCCGGTAGCGCTACTGCAGCCCCTTACTTAAACACCACTATGATCAGGCAAGTAGTCAGACAAACCAGGAATCTGAGTGAACAGGATGATGAAATGAAAGGCGCATGTCTGTGTGAAACCGTTGCTTTCGAAATATCAGTAACCCCCACGCGCTATTACCGTTGTCACTGTTCTTTGTGCAGAAAACAGAGCGGAACCGGCTATAACCTGGCAACGATCGTAAAAGAGAGTGACTTCAGCTGGGTTTCCGGTGAGAGCCAGATCGCGTCATGGCGCAAACTCACCGGTTATCGCAACGATTTTTGCGCCAGCTGTGGCTCCACAGTGCCTAACCGGTTGCTTGGCAGACCTTATATCTGGCTTCCGGTTGGTTTACTCAGTGAGCCTGCCGATATGCAGTGCACAGGTGATTATTGTACTGATGACGCCATGCCCTGGGACACAATTCGTTCCGAGACAAATCATGCCGGGCCGGTAGAATCGCTGGACTCTCTTCTGACGAGCTTAATGCTTTTTGATTGATGGCAGTGGTGCTTCTTTGTTATTCAAAAAGTCACTGAGTCAGAACGACCCCATTAACGGAAAACAGACGTTATTCCTGCAGCCTGTGTTCATCGATCATTATTCGTTAGCTTTAATCCCCAGTAGTCAGAACAGGCTTTAACATCGCGGGGAGAAGGAAGCAGAAGTTTTGGCAGTCTGACCTGGTCGTAAAGCTTTTTATGGTGCTTTCGATTTTGCGGGGCAGTACGGATAATATATTTCAGCATCTCCAGGCTCATCGGCTCTCTGCCCATCCCCAGGCCGCCAATACGCGGCGTGGATGAATAACATCTGCGAATGTAGCGCAGAAGTGCCACTGTCACTTTTACATCCAGCAGAATTAAGCCTGTGGCACGCGCGAATCGTTCTTCAATGCATTTGGTGTAATTACCCTCCATCACCCATCTTTCCTGACTCACCGCCTCAGCATGCAAACGAAGAAATTCTGCCGGTGCTCTGGGCACCCATTGACTGTCCGGAATATGGTGAAGCTGATCCAGATGAACTGCTGGTAGATCTGTTTTGCGAGCAATGGCTTCAGCTAAGGTCGATTTTCCGCTGTTCGAGGGACCCATAATACAAATGCGTGGCCCAAGCGCGTCTAATGGAAGTGCACTATTCACGACGTCTCCTCTGAATTAACCCTGTCTGAAATGGATAAATGCGTACTGCTCTGAAACTTTCCTGTGCATCCCGCAAAGTCTGAAACGCTGCCGGGAGCCGTTAGCTGGTCAGCCTGGGGATTCTGAACCTTTTCTGGATCAAAGTCAGGCCGCAGCGGCGATGATAGCCAGACTTGCCCTGAGCCGTCTTAACCCAGGCAGCAATAAGATTTCGGTAAAGATTGGTTACATTTTGCCGATAAATTGTTCAACCAATCAAACCGTAGAGGGCATTATGGGGTTAATCAATGGCGTGACAACAGAGGTGGCAAGAGGATATTTAGCCACGCTCACCGTAACAAACAGATCTGAGAACACGACTAAAGAAACTATTACCGGAAAAGAATTACCTGCCAGTGTGGTGGTGATCTCACCCGAGGCAAGAGCGCGCCTGGTGCAGGCTATCGCTGAGCCCATTACGGCAGAGCAGCAGGCTAAAAATTCAGAGGAACTGGCAAAGACAAAGTCATCCGGTCAGGGACCGTCCGTTAACCTTGGATATGCATTATTCAACGATCCCTACACCAGCTGGGACGCCAGAACTTTTACTCCACTTCTGAGTATGACAGCTGCTAATACGCAGACCGCTATGGATGAGTTTGCCGCTGCACTCCATGAGGTGCTGGCTGAAGGCCAGGTGGGCCGTAATCAGTACGATAATTCGGATACCTCGGAAGCCATGGCGCTGACCCTGACGCAGTCTAAGCTCCATAAACTGATTGAAAAATATGTCTCCGGCGATAACCAGAAGCAGGCGAATGACATTGCTGATGAGATGATAAGCGTCAAAGTCGCCATTCGTGAACGTCAGACGTTGCTGGGAGCACAGGATACGCTGGCGTTAGCCATACGTCATGGAACACGCGACATGCAGGAGAGCGCACGTGACTATCTCAGCCAGGTTAAGAGCGCAACCGCACGGCCACAGGTGGAGCTGGCCGGGATGATGGAAGCCATGAAGTCGGGACGTGATATGGACTCTGTCTTCAGCACCTTTGCCGATTTGATTCGTGCCACGCCGAATCCTGACAACAAAGCACAGCCCTCCATTGATGGCGCACTCAGTCAACTGGAGGTTTATCGCCAGCAGTGGCAGGCGTTCACTGAAAAATACGCTTCTTAATGTTCTTATGATCCTGCAGGCATCACCTCCGTCCCGGCGAAGCAATTTGCCTGAAAGCGGCGTCTGCAGGATCTCCTCCTGACGTTACGCAGTCAGGCGCTGCGCTGAGAGACTGTTAATCCCACGCGCTGTCAGCACTCACCCAGAAAGTAACCCTCTGCCAGAAACCACAGATACCGCCCTGGACAAAAAGCACAGATTACACATTTACAAATTTAAATGTGTAAATATAATGTCGCCTCTTCACACATCAGAGGATTTTTTGTCATGCCGTCACTTTTTACCCCCTTGAGTCTGGGCGACCTTCAGCTTCGTAACCGCATTGTACTGCCGCCACTGACGCGCTGCCGCAGTGAACAACCGGGCAACATTCCCGGCGAGATGATGGTGGAGTACTACCGCCAGCGTTCCAGCGCGGGACTGATGATCACCGAAGGCACCCAGATTGAGCCTCGCGGGCAGGGCTATGCATGGACGCCGGGGATCCACAGCGAAGCGCAGATCGCCGGCTGGAAAAAGGTTACAGAGGCAGTACATCAGCAAGGGGCCACGATTTTCTGCCAGCTCTGGCATGTTGGCCGCGTGTCGCATAATGAACTGCAGCCGGGCAAGCAGGCACCCGTTGCCCCTTCAGCCATTGCAGCCGATAACGTCCGGGTATTTATTGAAACCGGACCCGGCGCCGGCATATTGACCGCACCCAGCGAGCCACGCGCACTGACTACATCGGAAGTTAAAGAGATCGTAGAGCTTTACCGACGCGCGGCGGAGAATGCCAAAGCGGCCGGTTTCGACGGTGTGGAACTGCATTCCGCCAACGGGTATCTGATTAACCAGTTTATTTCTGAGCACACCAACTTCCGTACGGATGAATATGGCGGCTCTGCTGAGAATCGTCTGCGCTTCCTGCGAGAAGTCGTTGAGGCAGTCAGCTCAGTATTTGGCAGCCACCGCGTTGGCGTCAGATTTGCGCCTCTGTTTACCAGTACCGACGAAGAGCGCGTCTATCTCGGCCTGGTTGAAAGTGATCCACACGCGACCTACATCCGCGCAGCAGCACTGCTGAACGAGCTGGAAGTTGGCTATCTCTCCATTGCTGAAGCCGACTGGGACAACAGCCCGGAGATGCCAGAGAGCTTCCGGATCGCACTGCGGGAAACATTCCGCTCTCCGATCATCTATTCGGGTCGCTACACGGCTGAAAAAGCGCAGCATGTGCTGGAAAAAGGCTGGGGCGATCTGTTTGGTTTTGGCCGCTCATTTATCGCTAATCCCGATCTGCCCGCGCGAATTAAATCAGGATATCCGCTGAATGAGGTCGATCACGCCTCCCTGTATGGCGGCACTGAGAAAGGCTATACTGACTATCCATTTTACCCATCCTGATATTCTGTGAGGCGGCATGTCCCCCGAAAATGCCCTGAAGTTACTGTCCAACCCGACCAGAGTGGCAGTGCTGAAGTGGCTTAAAAATCCTGACGAAGCGTTTGCGGGCTATACCCAGCTCTATCCCTTCGATCAGTATGGCGTCTGTGCCAGCCTCATACAGGACAAGGCGGGCTTATCACAGCCCGCCACCTCGTTATGCCTGAAAGCACTTCACAATGCGGGGCTGGTTGAAGCCAGCAAAGTCGGGAAATGGACTTACTATCGCCGTGCCGAACCGCGCATTCGTGAAATAACCGATGCGGTAACCCAATCGCTGCAGGCGCTTTAAAAGCGACAGCGTACAGGGTAATGTAGATGCCAGCGCCATCCTTCTGAGGGTGACTTCACCGAACGCATTAACTCAGGGTCAGAAAATGTTTATGTCAGTTCAGTCTTTCACCACCGTCACCACTACCACCGCCCCTGGCGGCGGCGTGAGCGACTCTGTGACAGGCACCTGACACAACAGATTCTCACTCCCCGCCGAACCGGACGGGGAGCTGTTCTCCGTTCTTAAAACTGAATGGAGACAGGTCATGGTTACATCTGAAAGTGCACTTTTAATTATCGACATGCAGCAGGGCCTTTTTAATGGTCCCGAGGCTCCATTTGCCGCAAATTCGATCTTGTCGAATACCTCAATTCTTATTACTAAAGCCAGGGCTTCTGCCGTCCCCCTCTTTTTCGCACGCCATATCGGCCCGGATGATTCCCCTTTTAACGAGCAAAGCCCGCTGACGCGCCTGATCCCGGAATTGCAGGTCAACCCGCAGAGTGATGTCGTCTTCACCAAAAGATATCCCAGCTGTTTCAGGGATACTGGCCTGCAGCTTCAGCTGAGGCAAAAGGGCATTAAGCAACTGGTGATTGCGGGGATGAAAACGGAGTTCTGTGTTGATACTACCTGTCGGGCAGCCCCGGAGCTGGGTTTTAACGTCGTACTGATTTACGATGCGCACACCACCGTCGATAATCCCCACCTCTCTGCGGAGAAGATTATTGCGCATCACAACCAGACGCTGGCGGGCCCCTTTGTGACGCTGGCAACCGCAACTGACTGGCATTTCGGTTCTGCCGGTTAAGTCCGATTTTCTGACCCGGTTCCATGCAGTCTGCTTGACGAAGCTGTCTGCTTAACTTACAACTAAACCCGTCAGGGGAGTCTCGCCAGAGAGACTGAGAGGCTAATAGCGCACCGCGCGGCTTAGCGACCCTTAGAACCTGACCCAGTTGATACTGGCGTAGGAAGACGGGTATCTCATCAGATACTTGCCGCAGGGGCGTATTCGCAACGTTCCTGCCTTTTCCCTCTGTATCACGGGTCTTCGTTAACGGATAACGAGGCCAAAATGAAAAATCTCATCCTGAATCTTTCTTTTCCTGTCCGGTGGACACCATGAGCCGCTGGTCGGTGCTCGGCAGTGGCGTTGCCGGGCTTTGTGTCGCCACGCTGCTGCTGGAGCGGGGAGAAACGGTCGAAGTTATTACTCAGCCTGACTGCCGTGCGGCCTCGCACTGGGCGGGCGGCATGCTCGCGCCCTGGTGTGAAGCAGAAAGCGCACCGCCACAGGTGATCGAATGGGGCCAGCACGCGGCCAGCTGGTGGGCGAAACGCGTTGATGGCGTGGAACAGCAGGGCACGCTGGTGGTGGCTCCGCCGCGTGACAGCCGCGAACTCACGCGCTTCGCCAGCATGACGCAGCAGCATCAGTGGGTCTCTCCCGGTGACATTGAACCCGCACTGGAAAACCGCTTTGCCCGCGGCCTGTTTTTCACCGCAGAGGCGCATCTCGATCCGCGCCGCGCCTTGCAGCAACTGCGCGACAAACTGCAACAGGCTGGCGTCCCCTTTCACAGCGGTAAACCCGGCGGCAAAATCATCGACTGCCGTGGCATCCACGCCACCGATCGGCAGCCAGCCCTGCGCGCCGTGCGGGGCGAAATGGTGATCCTGCACACATCCGACGTACAACTCTTACGTCCTGTCCGGTTGCTGCACCCACGCTTTCCCTGCTATCTGGTACCGCGTGCCGGGGGCCACTTCATGCTGGGTGCCACCATGGTCGAAAGCCACGACAGCAGCCCGATCAGCGCCCGGGCGATGATGGAACTGCTCAGCGCCGCTTATAGCCTGCATCCGGCGCTGGCTGAAGCGCGGATTGTGGAGAGTGGCACCGGTCTGCGTCCTGCTTATCGGCAGAACCTGCCGGAAGTCCGCTACGAAAATGGCCGTTTCTCACTCAATGGACTTTATCGCCACGGCTTTTTGCTGGCCCCGATCATGGCTGAAAAACTTATGCTGCAACTGACTCAGGAGATGACTCATGCGCGTTGAACTGAATGGCCGCACGATTGAAACCGGCGCAACGACGCTGGCGGAGCTTATGGCGGAGCAGCAGATCGATCCGCGGACCGTCGCCACCGCGCTGAACGGGGAGTTTGTACCGCGTAGCCGCTATGCCAGCCAGCAACTTGAGGCGGGCAACCAGCTCGAAATCCTGTCACCGATGCAGGGAGGTTAACCATGTTCTATCAATTTACTCCGCAATCCCGATTTCTGCTCGGCACGGCCGGTTATCCGTCACCGGACATTCTGCATCAGGCGATCAACGCGTCAGGCGCGGAGATTATTACCGTCAGCCTGCGACGGGAAGGCAGTGAAGGCGGCGCTTTCCGCACGCTGCTGCAACAGCTCAACAAACGTATTCTGCCGAATACGGCAGGCTGCCACACGGTGAAAGAGGCGGTGACGACGGCGCAGATGGCGCGTGAACTGTTCGATACACCGTGGATCAAGCTGGAGGTGATTGGCCATGCCGACACGTTGCAGCCCGATCCTTTTGCGCTGGTTGAAGCCGCGCGGATTCTCTGCGCTGACGGGTTCCAGGTGTTTCCCTACACTACGGAAGATCTGATTGTCGGCGAAAAATTGCTGGAAGCGGGCTGTGAAGTGCTGATGCCCTGGGGCGCGCCGATCGGCTCCGGCCAGGGGCTGCGTAATATCGAGGGGCTGCGCGCTATGCGTGCGTGGTTTAAAGATGTGCCGTTGATTATTGATGCGGGCATTGGCGCACCTGGCCAGGCGGCTCAGGCGATGGAGATGGGTTTTGATGGCGTGCTGCTCAACACGGCGGTGGCAAAAGCGCGCGATCCGGTGCGCATGGCCGGTGCCTTTGCTGCTGCGATCCACGGCGGACACGAGGCGTTTCAGGCGGGATTGATGGAGCAGCGCGACATGGCGTCTGCCTCTACGCCTATTTTTGGTCTGGCACAATTCAGTTAAGGAGCAGCGATGGAGCGTTATCAGCGACAGACGATGTTGCCAGAGATTGGTGAAGCGGGGCAGCAGCGGCTGAGCAGGGCAAAGGTGCTGGTGGTGGGGGCGGGCGGGCTTAGTGCGACGCTGCTGCCGTTACTGGCAGGCGCGGGTGTGGGATTTATCCGTCTTTACGATGGCGATCGGGTTAAACTGCACAACCTCCACCGGCAGACGCTGTTTGGCGTCGACGATGTGGGCCAGCAGAAAGTATTTTGCGCTCAGCGTGCGCTGGCGCAGCGCAATCCTGACTGCCACGTTGAGGCGCATCCTCACGCGCTAAGCGCCAGTCAACTGCCGCAGGCGCTGGAGGGAATCGATCTGGTAGTGGATGCGGCGGATAACTTCGCTATTACTTATCAGCTCTCCGACGCCTGTTATCCGGCAGGCCTGCCGCTGATCTGCGCCTCGGTGCTGGGACGCAAAGGCTATGTTGGCGGATTCTGTGGCGGTGCGCCTGGCTATCGCGCGCTGTTCCCGCAGCTGCCCACGGCCTCGGGTAACTGCAATACGGCAGGTGTAATGGGACCGGCGGTAGCGACGCTCGGCGCAATGCAGGCGCAGATGGCGCTGAGCGAATTGTTAAAACTGACGCCATCGCCACTCGGCTGCATGATCCACTGCGACTTTGTTGACTGGCATATCAGGCAGTTTCGTTTTGATGACGCGCCTGAACCTGACGCGCCCGGCACGCCCTTTATCGATCGGGCCATGCTGATGGAGGATGATTGCATAGTGGAGTTGCGCAGCCTGGAAGAGGCACCGGTCAGTGTGGCCGAGCGGGTGGTGCGAATTCTGCCGCAGCAGATAGCGGCCTGGCAACCGCCGGTCAATCAGCGTGTGGTTCTGGTGTGTGCCAGTGGCATGCGCGCAGCCCAGGCGGCTGAGAACCTTGCCGCGCGGGGGATTGCGCGGCTGGCGCTGGTGGCGGCAAACACCCTGTAGCGTGCCGGTTTAGACTACCTCGACCAGCTGGAACGTCTCGAAGATCAGCTCCATTTCGCTGTGAAAATAGCCTTCACGCTCGAAGTAGCGCTGATGTTCCTGACGCCAGTGGTCGAGGCTCAGATCGCCTTCACCCTCCAGCATCGCCATCTCTGGCGTGACGCGATCAAAGCGCGTCAGGAACAATCCGGTGGTGCGGATCACGCAGACGGGCTGCTGTTCGCCGTTGAGAACAATGCTGTAACCGCCCGGTTGAGGCAATGCTTCCTGATCCTGCCAGCTCCGCAACGACCCGCAGGTAGCCACTTTCTTACCGGCAATAATCAGCGTTGCGAGCTCGCTGGCTAATTCCGGGGAGTCACCAAATGCATCTGTGAAGGCACCCGGATATTTGTCCTGCAGTTGTTGCAGCGTCATCGTCATCAGCAAATCCTCAATGAATTAGGCGTGCGGGCCCGGCGTAACGTCAGGTTATCGCCATGCAGGCCAGCGGTGCCGTTAAGATGAACAACAGCAGCGGCTTTATTCCCACCGTCTGCTGCTGATAGCGGTACAGCTTACCCGGCCTCCACATGGGAAAACAGGCTTAATTATCAGGATATTGAGTTTGAGCGTGAGTGGGGTCGCAAAGGAGAGACTCAGTCTGGCGCGGCCAGGCACAGCCGCGCACTAAGATTAACGAATCAGAAAGCTTGCCCAGTGCGCTATATCGTCACCGCTGCTGATTTCGGGCTGTACCAGACCGTTAACCATAAAGGTTGGTGAAACGTGAATGCCGTTCTGACGGGCATATTTGCAGTGCCATTTAATGGCGTTCTGCAGGTCGGGCTGATCAAATGCGGCGCTGGCATTCACGCCGCTGAACTCTTTCAGGCGGGCGAGGATCTGATTCGGCGTGGCATCGCGGTTCGGACCGGTACAGTGATCGGTGAACTCAAACTCTTCACGGTGATCGGCCACCGCCTGCATCACCTTTTTCGCGGCCTCTTTACTTTCGCAGGCGGCGGCAAGGATATAGCGCACTATCAGCCCGGAATAGAGGTGCCACGGCTGTGATTGCAGACGGATCTTCAGGGTGATGTTCTCTTCACCCGCGTGCGCCAGTAACGCGTCGAATTTATTGAAGGCGCGCACCGAAAAAGGACAGGTGGGTTCCAGAAAGACTTCAAATATCTCAGGGCCGTGGCCCCATACCAGTACATCAGCGTGCTGACTCATCGACAACTCCTTGAACATTAACGAGACGGGAAACCTGTTTACCCTGGCTAATCCCTCTGACATCAGCCAGTTAAGAATCAGCTGCAATTGTTACAAAAAACAGCAATCAGCTGATGAGTCGCGTGTAATACGCGACAGGCAGGTCCATTAGTCGTTAGAATTGCCAACTTTGGCATTTTCAACTGCTGGCACGGCGTAGCCGCCCACGAACAGCTATAGTTGTCAGCAGTGTGCAATCTTTTGCAGGATGCAGCCATTTAAGCTGCTTCACTGCTGTTTGTTTGCCCGGAGCTGATAAGCGTTAGAAGAGGTTAATTTTGCATACCGATCTCACCTGGAAAACTCTCCATCACGTCATCAATCAGACGATCTCTGACATGCTTGACGAGCAGCAGACCATTGATGTGTTATCACTGCGCGCCCGCCTGCATGAACTGGCTGAAAAAGAGGAGGATGAGGTTATGCTGCTCTGTTACTGGCAGGCGAGCAAAATTCTGATGCGATTACCCACGACCGTCACCGCCAGTCAGTTAATGACCGCGGCACGCCACGCTTTTCGTACCCCGCTGAATCACGATCTGCTTTAAAGGCTGCGTCCCACACAAATATCAGGATGGTGCTCATTCAAGCTTCAACGACGTGTTCCCTTATTTTTCTCCTGAACACTGTTTTCCCCAATCTCTGTTAAAATTGTACCTCTGCGCCACTTTGCAGGATGCATGTTCGGGAGAAACTATGTTGTGGATTTGGAATGCCCTGATTGTTCTGGTCACTGTTATCGGAATGGAGATAACGGCTGCACTGGCGCACAGATACATTATGCATGGCTGGGGTTGGGGCTGGCATCTGTCACATCATGAACCGCATAAAGGCTGGTTTGAGGTTAATGACCTCTATGCCGTAGTGTTCGCCGCTCTGTCGATTTTGCTCATTTATCTGGGCAGCACGGGTGTCTGGCCCTTGCAGTGGATCGGCGCGGGTATGACGCTCTACGGCCTGCTCTATTTTATTGTGCATGACGGCCTGGTGCACCAGCGCTGGCCATTCCGCTATGTTCCGCGCCGGGGTTATTTACGCAGGCTTTATATGGCGCACCGCATGCATCATGCGGTACGAGGCAAAGAGGGCTGTGTCTCGTTTGGCTTTCTTTACGCGCCGCCGCTGTCAAAACTGCAGGCGACGCTGCGAGAACGTCATGGCGTTAAACGGGGCGCTGCCAGAGATCAGCGGAGCGTGGAGCGTGACGCGCCACCCGGGAAGTAACCGCCTGACCCGATGCCGCCACCAGCAGTGCCAGTTTCTCTGGCGTGCTGGTGGACTGGCGTTGCTCCCACGCCTGTGAACCCGCCTGAACCACCTTCATACCGATTTTACGATAGACCTGCTGCGCGGTAGCAATCGCCCACGCTGAACGCAGCGGTAAACCCGGCAGGCCAGCCGACGCCGATCGATAATAGGGCTCTGCCGTTTCCACCAGCCGGCGGGCGACGCGGCTTAATGCCTTGCGATTTTGCGGATCGGCGAGATTCTCTCGGGTAAGCCCCTCTTCAGCCAGCCACGTAGCGGGCAGATAGCAGCGTCCCGCTTCAGCATCTTCAACGATATCGCGCGCAATATTGGTCAGCTGAAACGCCAGACCGAGATCGCAGGCGCGATCCAGCGTGGCGTTGTCGCGTACGCCCATAATCTGCGCCATCATCAGGCCAACCACGCCCGCGACGTGGTAACAGTAACGCAGCGTATCATCCAGCGTCTGATAGCGTGTCTCATGCACGTCCATCGCAAAGCCCGCCAGATGATCAAAAGCGTAAGCAGGCAGAATATCGTGTGCCATTGCCACCTCCTGAAAGGCCGCAAAGGCGGGCTCATGCATCTGGGATCCGGCATAGGCCTGACGCGTTTTCATCTCCAGCTGCGCCAGGCGCTGTTCGGCAGATTGCAGCGATGGCGTATCGTTGCTGAATCCCAGTACCTGATCGTCAATCACATCATCACAGTGACGGCACCAGGCGTAGAGCATCAGCACGCTGCGTCGGGTTTTGGCATCAAACAGTTTTGACGCGGTGGCAAAGCTTTTCGATCCCACCTCCATGGTGTCTACGGCATGATCGAGCAGTGACGGACTATTCAAGCCAGATCCTCCAGCATCAATCCTGCGGTAGCCTTGGCCGAGCCAATTACGCCTGGAATACCCGCGCCAGGATGGGTACCAGCACCGACCAGATAGAGATTATTAATATTTTTATCGCGGTTGTGAGGCCGGAACCAGGCGCTTTGCGTCAGGATCGGCTCCACCGAGAAGGCCGAACCCTGATACGCATTCAGCTCATCGCGGAAATCAAACGGCGTGAAGATGCGATGCGTGACCAACTGGCTACGCAGGCCCGGCATATAGTGCTGTTCCAGATAGTCAAAAATGCGATCGCGCAGGCGCGGACCTTCAACGGCCCAGTCGATATCGGCGGTGCCGAGGTGCGGAACTGGCGCCAGCACGTAGTAGCTGCCGCAGCCCTCCGGCGCCAGTGAGGGATCGGTCACGCAGGGCGCATGCAGATAGAGCGAGAAGTCCTCTGCCAGGCCATCTTTGTTAAAGATCTCATCAATCAACTCACGATAGCGCGGACCAAAGCAGACCGTGTGGTGCGCCAGCTGATCGTGATGATGATTCAGGCCAAAATAGATCACAAACAGCGAGTTGCTCATGCGTTTGTTCTGCAGTGACCGTCCCTGCGCCTGCGAAGCGGGATGCTGGCTCAGCAGTTCGCGGTAGGTGTGAACCACATCTGCGTTGGAGGCAACCGCGCGGGTCGGGAAGACCCGACCATCTTTCAGGTGCACCGCGGTAATTCTGTTTTCCTGGGTCTCCAGCCGGGCAACGCTGGCATTGAGCTCCACTTCGCCGCCCAGATCTTCAAACAGTTTCACCATGCCCTGCACCAGCGCGCCCGTGCCACCGCGCGGGAACCAGACGCCCCATTCACGTTCCAGCGCATGAATCAGGGTATAGATTGAGGAAGTGGCAAACGGATTTCCGCCCACCAACAGTGAGTGGAAAGAGAAGGCCTGACGCAGATGCTCATCTTCAATGTAGCTCGCCACTTTGCTGTAAACGCTGCGCCACGCCTGAAGTTTTGCCAGCTGAGGCGCGGCCCGCAGCATGTCGCGGAATGACAGAAACGGCACAGTGCCAAGCTTCAGATAGCCTTCAGCAAACACCGCTCGGGAATAGGCCAGAAAGCGACGATATCCTTCAACGTCACGCGGATTAAACGCGGCAATCTGCGCTTCCAGCGCGGGCTGATCGTTGTCATAACTGAACACCTTGCCGGACTCCCAGCAGAGGCGATAAAACGGCTTCACCGGCATCAGCTCGACATAGTCCGAGAGCTTTTTACCCGCGAGGGTGAACAGCTCTTCAATGGCGCTGGGATCGGTGATTACCGTGGGGCCGGCATCAAACGTGAAGCCCTGATCCTGATAGACATAAGCCCGGCCGCCCGGCTTGTCACGCTGCTCCAGCAGTCGGGTGGGAACGCCTGACGCCTGAAGGCGAATGGCCAGGGCCAGACCACCAAAGCCTGCGCCAATTACTGTAGTTCTATTCATTGCATCGCCTGTTGACGGTGAGGAGTCATAATAGCCTGTAACGCCGCCAGAACGGGGACCGGGGGCTTGCCGCTTAAGATGCGCAGCCGATCAGGCAAAGTGAGTTTTCCCGCATAAAAACGGGCGATCAGACCTTCGGGAAGGCCGTAAAAACGTTGCATCACCTGCCAGCGCTGGTCAGCCGGGCCCGCCAGAAACAGCATACGGTTCAGCATGCGGAAGAAGCGCTGTTGCTGCCAGGTCTGACTGGCGAATTGCTGAATGGTGGCGTGCAGGGTCTCAGAGGTAAACGTCTGCATCTGCGCCAGCCGGTCAGCCAGAGCAACCGCCAGCGGCAGAGAATAGCCGGTGGTGGGATGGAATAACCCGGCACGCAAACCGCTGCAGGGCAGATCGTGTTTCTGCCAGAAGGCGGCCACGTCGCCGGTCAGCGTAATGGGTAACGCGCCTTGCTCTTCGCGTAGCAGCCGGTCTAATCGCCATCCCTGCTGCGCGGCATAGTCGCGGATATTCTGACGGGCGCGATCGCCTTCCAGCGTGGCGTTATCTATGTAATGGGTATCTTCAATCAGCAGGGTGTCTGCAGAAAAGGGCAGGCTGTAGACAAAGCGATAGCCTGCCTGCTGATCTACCGTGGCATCCATGATGATCGGCGCGGTCAGGCCATGTGGCTCGCTGAGCTGCCACTCCTGTCCGACAAACGACTGGAAGCCCATGCGCAGCGCGGCATCGGGCTGGTAGCCACGGCCATCAATCACTGCGTCACTCTCCAGCACCCGGCCATCGTCCAGCGTAACCGCGCGTGAAGCGATGCTCGCAACCCGGGTATTCAGCAGCAGATCCGGCGCAAACCTGTCGCGGATGACCTGCGCGAAGCGCTCCGCAGTCACGCAAAAATAGCCACTGTTCAGACTGCGACTGCGGTGGGGAAAGCGGACCTCATAGCCAGGCCAGTGATGTACTACCAGCGGAGCGATCCAGCGATGCTGCGTTTCGGTGAGATCTTCCGCATGAAACGACCAGGTGTGATTGGCACCCGGTTCACGTTCGGCGTCAATCAGCAGAATGCGCAGGGAGGGCCGCTGCTGTCTCAGGCGCAGGGCGATCAGCCCGTTGGCCAGTCCCGCGCCCACCAGAATCAGATCATACCGCGGCATAGTCTCTCCTGGTGAGGACCGGCTGGCGGGTCAGCATCGCCTGTTCGACAATGTCCGCCGCCAGGGTGGTTCCGCCCGCCTGACGAAGTGCGCTACGCAGCGTTTTCATCTGCTGAACGTAGCTTTCATCAGCCAGTAAGGTCTGGAGCTGACGCGCCATGGAGTGGCTGGTGGTAAAGCGTGAGGCGCGACGTCCGATACCGTGCCAGACCACTCTGGCAGCCACACCCGGCTGATCAAAGGCCAGCGGGATCGTCAGCAGCGGCGTCAGGTGGTTAATCCCATCCAGCACCGTATTCATGCCGCCGTGCGTAATGGCAAGATCGGCCTGCGCCAGTGCAGCCGCCTGGTCGGCAAAATCGACCACCTGAACATGGCTGGCCTGCGCCAGTTTCTCCGCCTGGAAAGGTGACAACCGACCGCAATGCGCCAGCAATAACTGAGCATCGATCTCCTGGCAGGCGCGGACGATGGTTTTAAACAGGCCGTAGCGATGTCCCTGCAGCGTGCCGAGTGAAGCAAAAATGCGCGGTCTGTCGCCATGCGGGAAGTAGCGAGGCTGAGATGCGGCGGGTGCCGGTTCAGTGGTACGCAGCGGGCCAACCGAATGGAAATGATCGGGCAGCGTCTGGCGGGGAAAATCCAGTTCCGGGATCAGCTGGCTGATCTGCGCCAGCGGTGAAAAACAGTGATGCAGTTTTTCCCGTGGCGCTAATCCCATCGCATGAGCGTTGCGGGCGATCACCCGATCGTGACGTCGCATCAGCCAGTCATAGATTTTTTCACTGGTGCGATAGCGTTCCCGTGCCTGATCGGTCCTGGCATAGTCAAACGGCATCACTGCCAGCGGGAAATCCGCTTCACGGTTAAGTGGCAGCGCACAGGCAACCGAAACATAAGGCAGGTTCAGCGCTTCTGCCGCCAGTGCACCGGCAGGCTCCATCTGATCGACGATCACGCCATCAATCGCCAGGGTGCTCAGCACCACGGGCAGTTCACGACAGAGCATATCGGTGCTGCGGGCCATCTCATTGATCAGTTTCAGCATTGAGGGGCCGAGAGGATGCGCCGCCAGTTGCAGGGTGTGTGCCAGACTGCCCGCCGGATGCGAGGCTAAACCCAGCGGGAAAAAGCCGATCCGGCTATCGGTGAGTAGCGCGCTAACGTCCGTCTGCTGGATGAAAGTGATCTGGTGTCCGCGTGCGATTAAGGCCTGGCTAAGGTGCTGAAGCGCCTGCACATGGCTATAGAAAGGCGGTGCAATGACCGCAAAGTGGCTCATGCAGCATCCTTAACTGACGGCAGCGAGTTTTTTCTCAAACCAGGCCTGAACAAAATGGTGTGTGGCATAACCGTCCTGGCAGGCCGATAACAGATGCTCGCTGGCGCAGCGCAGATGATCGCGCAGTCGCGTTTCAACCGCCTGTGGTCCCAGCAGATTCACCAGCGTTGATTTCCCGTCATCCTGATGAGCATCTTTACCGGTGTCGGCCATGCCGTCAGTGAGATCGTCTAATAACTGGAAAGCCTGACCAAGATTAAGCGAAAAACGATGCAGCTGTTCGCGGGCTTCACCTGAGGCTTCAGCCACGATAGAGGCCATCTGCATGGAGGCGCAGAACAGGGTGCTGGTTTTATAGTGATTGGTCATCAGAATGGCGTCAGCACTGCGTGGCTTGTCACCTTCGGAGAGATCCTTAAACTGCCCCTGTACCAGCCCCTGCATGCCGACTGCGTGGGATAATTCTGCCACAGCGTCGGCTCTGGCGGTTGCCGTTAAGCCTTCTGCCGCAGCAACCACGCCGAATGCCTTACTCAGCAGGGCCACCGCGGCCAGAATCGCGACATGTTCACCATACTGGCAATGAATGGTCGGACGTCCGCGACGCAGTTGCGCATCATCCATGCAGGGCATGTCATCCAGAATCAGTGATGCGGCATGCACCATCTCTACCGCGCAGGCGAGATCGAGCAGGCCGGCAGGCGTGGCGTTGCAGCCCAGATCGCGCGCTGCCAGCAACAACAGCAGTGGACGGATACGCTTTCCTGGTGCCAGCGCACCGTCGCGCATGGCAGCGCCCACTAAGTCACGTTCGCTTTCAACCGGTAAAAGCTGATCAAGCCGTTGCTCAATGTCGTTCAACAGGCTGGCTGCATCGCTGTGTATGAAATTGACGTGTTGTTCTGCACAGACCGTCATCATGGCTGTCCTTATCTACAGAGGAAGTCACAGCAGGTCGAATGATTCGATGCCATCTTCAATAATCGTCCCCGACTGCCATAGCATAGTTGGCAGGTTTTCAAAGAACGGCGGGTTAATCCATTACAACTAAGAGTAGTTCACGATAATAAAAATGTCGGAGAATTCAGCAGCCTTCCGCGTTTTGCGGCGATAGCCGGACGGGCATTATGCGTGAATTAACCCAGTAATGCGCGCAGCTGTTTCATCACGCTGGCGACATCCTCCGCAGATAATGCGCCATCTTTAGCAAAGCGCACAATGCCTGCCGGATCAATCACCACCACGGACGCGCTTTCCGGCTTAAGATGCCAGCTGTGCGCGGTTACGCCACTGCTGTCGATAATGAACTGCTGCCACGGTGCCGCTTTTTTACTGGAAGCGATGCTGCGCACCACAAAAATGGCACTGCCAGGCAGCGCATCGTCAGTATTCACGATGGTGGTGGTCTGAAAACGGTCACGCGGCAGGCTGGCCTGCTGAATGGCTTCGATTAATCGTGCACTCTGATCCTTCGCTGAGAGACGACCCGCCACATGAATCACCAGACGCACTTTTCCGGTCAGAGTCTGACTGTTCCAGCGCTGATAATTTATGTCGCCCTGATTCAGCACCATTTCGCCTTTATCGGCAACGAAGACAGGTGGTACAGGCTGACCAGGGGTCAGGGTGTGAGCGGTGGCAAAGCCGGAAAACAGCAGGGCAATCATCAATCCATAATGGCGCACGGGTTCCTCACTTCTTTCTCGGTTTGCGTCAGACGCGGTGAACGCTCTCATTAGCAGGCAGAAGATTAGTACCACATCTATGTTTCAGATCAATAAAAGCATTCAGGATTTGGCCTGAAAATGCAGGGGAGATTGTGTTTACAGGAGGTGGGAAATGAGTACAGCATTGATGACATTACCTGAATTTGCCCGTTATATCGGCATTGCCACCCCAACGCTGGCGCGCGCCTTTTGCTGCCGGGGATCGCTGGCGGGTGTGCCGCTGCCGCAGGCGCTGGATGATGCACCGCTGACGCAACGCCACTGGCTGCGCGATGATGTACGTCAGTTCGATCATGCCTATAAACGGGTTCAGGCGATGCAGCAACGTAGCACGCTTTAATCTGCTTAAAGCAAGAGATGAGCGCGGGAATTTCCCGCGCTTTTTTATGCAAAATTATCGGGCTTTACCAGGAAGCAGACCAGATTGGCATCCCGATCGCCCACGATCTCAATGCTGGAATCCAGCCCGCTGACGGCATCACCGCGACTCAGTCGCAGATCGCCGACGCGAATAATCCCTTCAAGCACGGTGAGATAAGCGACAAAGCCCGGCATCGACGGCACGTCCAGCGTATGGTTGCGCTCAAGCAGTGTGTCGAAGATGTAGACTTCCTGGCGCAGTTCCAGCGGCGCATCAGACTCTTCCGGCCCGGCCAGTTCGGTCCAGCCATTGGTCATAATGCCCTGATCGCGCTCCAGCACCTGGGTCATCGCTTCACCGCCCTGCTGTGAAGGCCGAATAACCGCCTGTAACAGCTCCGCTTCATATAACGGCACCGACTCTTCGTATTGAACGCCATCACCCGCGTTCACCACCATCACGCGTTTTGCAGAGAGCTGGGTACGTTCGCCATTACTGTCCTGATGCTGCATCGAACCACGCCACAGGTAGGTGAAAACTTCTTCATCCTCATGCTGCTGCATCGGAATACGGGCATCGAGTTTTAGCGACATCAGATCAACACTGATCAGCGGGCTTAACGCCTCGCCAGGACGCTGGCGACGGACGGTAAAAGGACCGTACTCAAACAGTTGTTCAGGATTAGCTCGCACAATGTTCATGATTTGCTCTCAAATAAAGTGACTCATAACAACGATCATAGACCTCAGGCGTAGAATGAGAAGCCGGGAGTTTTGCCCGGCTTCGTCAGTTATTTTGAATAATAGAGTGTTCGGCGTCTTGCCAGCTTACTTGCCCTGTTCGTCGCTCTCACCGAGGAAGAAATACCAGAGTGGAATCGACAACAGCCCGGTAAAGACCGTGGAGTAGAGCAGGATCATCATCGCCTGGGTGATATACATGGTTAGCGACCAGTGACTGAAGGGGATCTGATACTGATCAATCACTCCGCCAATCATCGCATTCGCCATCACCGTAATGACAATCAGCGCCAGCACCGTCACGCTGCGCAGAAAATAGCGCATCTCTTTGCGCTTCCCGGCAAAACGCGACTGGACGATGGCCAGCGGTGACTGCTTGTCCGGAGCGACATCCACGCGGACGACCGCGGCGCGCTGTGCGCTGCGCCAGCGCTGAATATCCAGCAGCACCAGTACCAGCAGGCTGATTCCCATAACGGGCAGGGCATATCCCAGCGCCAGCATCACTATCAGGCTGGTGCCCTGCGCATAGCGCGGCAGCGCCAGCCAGGCGGATAACAGCATCTGTGAGGGGTTGAGCTGCGGAACAGCCGGGCGACGAATCCACCACATGCGGTAGCCCAGCACAATCATTGTGCAGAGTCCAAAGCCAGACAGCGCCAGAATCAGCTGATTAGGCAGGCCAAACAGCACGCCCATATGCGCATCCACGCCCCAGCGGGTCAGTTTCGCCACCAGCGGGAAGCTGGCGAACTCAACGCGGTCGACCACGCTAAAATCAGTCGGGTTAATTGAAACCGCATCGACCTGGCTTGGCCAGCTGCGGTCAATCTCCGAAACCGTCCACGCCTGTTCAGCGTTCTTAGGCTGGCGTAGTTCCAGTTTCGCTGCGTGCAGTCCGGCCTGACGCGCCGCTGCCAGCGCCTGATCCCAGCTGGCATTCGGCTGATTGAGAATCACCGGCGCAGCGGTTTTCGCTGGCATGGTCATTCCGGACATCGTCATCCCTTCCATCGCGCCGCGATGGTCAGCATGGGGATCGGCGGCTTCAGCGGGCGCGTTACCGTTCAGTGCAGTATTGACCTGCGGCGTTTTCCAGCCAAAGTCGCTGCGCATCTTTTCAATATTATTGCCCGCCCACTGTGACCAGGTCAGCCCGGTTACTGAAAAGAACACCAGTCCGATTGCCAGCAACAGCCCCAGCGTGACATGCCAGTGACGGGTTGCCGCGAAGCCGCTCCGTGCTTTACTGCGGGTGCGCGGCGGCCGGGTGCCGGACCATAAGACAATCCCACCCAGCGCAGCGACCCACAGCCAGGAGGCTGCCAGTTCACTGTAGTTTCGGCCAAAATCACCCAGCAACAGGCCGCGATGCAGCTGATCCAGCCACATGCGCAGCGGCAGCACACCGCTGGTGCCATACACCGTCATATCGCCTTTCACCTGCAGGGTGTAGGGATCAATAAACAGCGATCGTGATTCCGATGGGCCAAGCTGTGGCTCGGCAAACTGCACGCGGGTCGTATCCTGCCGGCCGGGTGCCGGACGCACAGCGTAAATGCGTGCTGATTCACCGGCACGGGCTCGCGCAGCGGCAATCTGGGCGGACAACGGTTGGGCCTCACCCTGGGCATCGGTGGTCAGGGCATCATGGTAGATAGCCTGTTCCAGTTGCGGCGTCAGAACGTAGAGCGTGCCGGTGAGTGCCGCGACAAAAATAAACGGCGCAATAAACAGGCCGATATAAAAATGCAGGCGGCGAAAGAGATTAAACACCGTGCCGCGCGGTGCAGGGGACATTTCCTGAGAAGAGGACATAGCATTCCACACTTTTCAAAAGACAAAGACGATCAGGTGACGTTGTCACGCAATCGGATTAGTAAGCAGTGAGTGTGACGCGATAAAGGGTGGCGCGCGCGGTCGATGAAGACGCAACAGCCGTTGCCATTGGGGTGGATTGATAGCCGCTGGCGGCGGGGCGCGGCTGATCAGGCACATCCACCAGATAAACGGGATAAAAACCCAGAGCATCAGCGGAACATGCACCAGCAGATCGCAGTAGCCACAGGCAAAGCCCGGGCCCATCATCATCCCGTGATCAGCCATCGACATCTCGCTGTGATGATCCATCATCGGCATCTCTGCGCTCATGATCGAAGCGCCTTGCATCCTGGCATGATGTTCAGCGAGATTCTTTGAGATCATCGGTGCAACAAACAACAGCAGCACGGCCAGTATCGCAATACCGGCGGTGAGTCGTTGTCTGAGTGAAGATCCCGGCATGATTTCAACGGTCGTATGAGGTCAGAATTCAGGGCGGCAGTGTAACGCGAAGGGAATAAAAGGGTTAAATAAAGTGGCATCTGTTCCGAAAAAATTCGCACTCTTTGAACATTTTCACTTTAATTTCAGCATCATTTAACTTAGTTGTTACTCGCGGTGCACATACAAATAACATTAATCATTCGCCTGCGGTTTAACCAAACCTGATGAAGGAATAAAAAAAATGAAAATTGTAATGCTGGATGGTGACACGCTGCCTGTACCCCTGCCGACCGATCAACAGCAGGCTGACTGGGAGATGCGCGCGCAGACTCCGGCTGATGACATTGTATCTTCTCTGGCGGGCGCAACGGTCGCTATTACCAATAAGGTGCCCTTGCGGGCTGACACACTGCAACAACTGCCTGAACTGCGTTTTATCTGTGTCGCAGCGACGGGCTATGACTGTATCGATCTTGATGCTTGTAGCGCACGCGGCATCGTGGTCAGTAATGTTCCAGGCTATTCGACTCAGAGCGTTTCAGAGGCGGTGATAGCCGCGATTTTTGCCCTGCGCCGTCAACTGATGGCTTATGCCAGCAATACCCGCATCGACTGGCCCCAGGCTAAGCACTTCTGTGTGCATCATCAGCCGATAGGGGATATTGGCGGGGCCACGCTGGGCATCGCGGGCAAAGGCGACATCGGCCAGGCGGTCGGCAGGCTGGCCCAGGCGCTGGGAATGCAGGTGCAGTACGCCGAGCGAAAAGGCAGTGAAAGGGTGCGTGACGGTTATGTCAGCTTTGAGCAGATGCTGGCGACCAGCGACATCATTTCGCTGCACTGCCCGCTGAGTGACAGCACCCGCCAGATGATTGATCGCGAGGCGCTGGATAAAATGAAGCCACAGGCGCTGCTGATAAACACGGCTCGTGGCGGACTGATTAACGAAGCCGATCTTGCTGCCGCGTTAAAGCAGGGGCAGATTGGTGGTGCGGCGCTGGATGTGCTGAGCAGCGAGCCGCCCGCTCCGGATAATCCGCTGCTGGCGGATCTGCCAACGCTGCTGCTGACACCGCACATCGCCTGGGCAAGTCGCAGCGGCGTGGAGAATCTGGTGGCTGGCGTGATGGCCAATATCGCGGCCTTTATTCAGGGCGAGCCAATTAATGTGGTGAGCTGAGTCAGATGGAATAGTTTTTAATGCCCGACAGGGGTTGATATTCAGAGCAACCTCGTAGATTTCAGGAAAAGCCTTTTACGCGGTTTAGTCATCAGGGTATTAATTTCGTTATTTCCATCAGGACTTTAAACGTTCGTGCGCTACAGGAATTAGCGCCTTTTACTGGCTGAATCAGCCGATGTAAGCGCTTCAGGAACAGAAAGGATTCTGGCCAGTGAAAAAGAAGAACAGCACGCCTGTGCCTCATGATGCCACATTCCGGCTATTTCTGACTCAGCCGGATATTGCCCGGGATTTCATGGAGCTGCATTTGCCGCCAGAGCTGCGCATATGCTGTGATCTCAGCACGCTGAAACTGGAGTCGGGGTCGTTTGTCGAGGATGACCTCCGGCAGTACTTCAGCGACGTGCTTTACAGTCTTAAAACAACCGCTGGCGATGGATATATCCATGTACTCATTGAGCATCAGTCTGTGCCAGACAAACATATGGCATTTCGGCTGATGCGTTATGCAGTGGCTGCTATGCAACGCCATCTTGAAGCAGGGCATAAGCGGTTGCCGCTGGTGATTCCCGTCCTGTTTTACACTGGCAGACGCACTCCCTATCCCTATTCGACCCGGTGGCTGGATGAGTTCGATGCCCCGGCGCTGGCGGACAGGCTTTACAGCCGTAGTTTTCCGCTGGTCGATGTCACGGTGATTCCTGACGATGAGATCATGCAACATCGCAGCATGGCGGCTCTGACCCTGTTGCAGAAGCATATCCGGCAGCGTGATCTGGCTGAAATGATGGACAGGCTGGTAACCATTTTGCAGGCTGGCTATCACTCTTCATCACAGGTGATAACGCTGGTACACTACATTGTACAGGCGGGTGAAACATCGGACGCCAAAGCCTTTGTACGGGAGCTGGCACAGCGTGTGCCCCAACACGAGAACGCACTTATGACTATCGCACAACAGCTTGAGCAGATAGGGCTTGAAAAAGGTATTGAGCAGGGTATTGAACAGGGACGGACAGAAGGTAGTCGTGGAGCAAGCCTCAGAATTGCCCGAACCATGCTAGAGAGTGGCATGGATCGCAATACCGTTATGCGGATGACTGGTCTGAATGAAGACGATCTGGCGCAGATTTCGCACTAATTAGTTTTTTGAGTTCTGATTATCGCTGACGACTCAAATCGCCAGCGGACTACACGGAAAATGCAAAATCAGCTTCCCGAAATCATGGGAATCCCGCCGCATTTCACCACAGCGAGCCTGTGACTTGCGCGCTCAGACTCAGAATATCGATCGCCCCAGCTTCTCGGTCAGCAATTCCAGCACAGCGGTACCGGCCAGAGAATTGCCCGCGCTATCCAGCCCAGGCGACCAGACGGCAATGCTCATCTCACCTGGGATGATGGCAATAATCCCGCCACCCACGCCCGATTTTGCGGGCATCCCGACTCTCCACGCGAATTCGCCAGCGCCGTCGTACATCCCGCTGGTGATCATCAGTGCGTTAATTTGCCGCGCCTGACGTGGAGTAATCATCTGGCTGCCATCCAGCGTTTTGCCCTGATTCGCCAGATAGATAAACGTGCGGGCCAGCTCAACGCAGTTCATCGACAGGGAACAGTAGTGGAAATAGGTCTGCATCACGCTGGTGACATCGTTGTCGAAATTTCCAAACGACTTCATCAGCCAGGCGATCGCTGCATTGCGGGCCGAATGTTCGAACTCAGAGCGGGCAACGTGGCGATCATAATTGATATCGGACTGCTGACTCAGCTGGCGCACAATTTCCAGCATTCGCTGACGCGGGGCGGTCAGTCGGGTTTCCAGCAGATCGCAAATCACCAGCGCACCGGCATTAATAAACGGATTACGCGGCTTGCCCTGTTCCAGCTCCAGCTGAACCAATGAATTAAATGGCTGGCCAGAAGGCTCTTTGCCGACCCGCTGCCAGATTTCGCTGTCCTCATAGCGGGTCAGTGCTACGGTCAGAGAAAGCGCCTTGGAGATCGACTGAATCGAAAAGCGCGTCTCAGCATCGCCCGCCTGAAAGAGGGTGCCATCACGCAGGCAAACCGCTATTGCCAGATGATCGGCAGCCACATCCGCCAGCGCAGGGATATAGTCAGCCACCTTTCCCTGATGGATCAGCGGACGCACCTGATCCAGGATCTCCTGCAGCAGAGCATTATTCAGTTCAGACACGCACATTCTCCCGTCGATTCCCGCCGACCCGTGATGCAAAGCATCCGCGATCGGCGAGTCATTTATTGTTAACGGCTCCGCCGCATTTTCAGCTAATAGGTTTTGACTGCGCTGCCAGCGGAGCCAGCAGCATCTGTAACAGGCTCAGCATTGCCAGCACGCTGAAGGGCAGCGTCCAGTTACCGTTCTGCTCATGGAGCACGCCAAAGAACAAAGGGCCGAGTGCCGCCAGCGCATATCCGACACACTGTGCCATGCCCGACAGCTGTGACGCCTGACGGTGATGAGTGGCTCGCAGATTAAACAGTGAGAGGCAGAGCACCAGTGATGCGCCTGCGCCCAGTCCGGCCAGTGTCAGCCAGATGACGGCCCACTGCGGATTGAGCAATAGGCCCAGCATGCCGAGGAAAATGCCTGATGAAGCAATGAACGCGGTAAGCCGGGCATCTTTTACCCGCTTCAGCGCCACCATGCAGCCCAGGTTAGCGACGATCGCAATTGCCTGATACCAGAACAGCAGCCAGCCTGCGTGGGCCTGACCGAAGCCGTTATCCTGGGCAAACAGCGTAAACCAGTCAATCAGGGTATAAAACGCCAGCGATTGCAGCGCCATAAACAGGGCGATTTGCCAGCCGCCTGCCGTTCGCCACGGATGGCGATATGCAACGGGCGCATCTGCGTGCGCTACGGTTGAACGCCGTTGACGTAACAGCGGCAGCCAGACGAGTAGCGCAATCAGCCCCGGTAGCGCCCAGACAACCAGCGAGAGTCGCCAGCCTGCCGCTGAAAGCTGGCTCAGCGGAACGGCAATGCCAGATGCCAGGCTGGCAGTAATCGACATGGTGGCGGCATAAAGGCCAATATATTTAGCGGTGTGGGCGGTGAAATCGCGTTTAATCAGTGGCGGCAGCAGCACGTTGGCGGCGGCAATACCTGCGCTGAGCAACAGCGTTCCGCTCCACAACGTCGCTTCAGCAGGCAGCCAGCGCAACAGCGAACCGGCAGTGATCAGGCATAGCGCGCCCCATAAACTGCGCTCAAGCCCGACGCGATTTCCCAGCCAGGCGGCCAGTGGGGCGAGCAGGGCAAACAGCATCAGTGGAATAAAGTTAAACAGACCTGCTTCACCGACACTCAGGCCAAAGGTCTGGCGGATATCCTGTAGTACCGGGCCGATGACAGTAATGGGCGCACGAAGATTAGCCGCGGTCAGCAGCAGGACGAACAAAAAAAATGTGGCGCTGGAATACGCAGCGAGAGGTTTAGCTGGGTGTTGTACAGGCATCATGGCAGGGATCATCACATGCAGCAGTGCTGCGGGGGCGTTGGTTGACGTTAACGCTTACGCATCAGAATTGATGTCTGGGCGCTACTTTACTGACCGGTTAGCAGCGTGTAAAGCCTTGTTATGCGATGAAATAGCGTAATTGAGATCTCACAGCAGCGATCGCCTTGTGACAGGATCAATGGAATTCAGGTTCAGGGAAATGACCGCAGTCGTTCTGGCTGGGATTGGAGCCTGGCTGGCAGGTCTGCTGGCGGGTTTCGGCCGCCGGAACCGGTTTTTCAGCGTGCCATGGGGCACTACAGGCACTGAGAAGAGAAACCAGAATCATCACACTGATAACGCGCATATCCGCTCCTTATTAACCGTCATGAACAAGGCCACGTCGGTGATCGGCGGTTTGCAGGTCAGGGACGTCTTACCTGAGTGTGGTATCTAAGGGGATAATGTCAATTAAAACAGAGCAAACATCAGCGCGACAGGAAAACTCATCGGCCAGGTGGCCCCCACCAGAAAGGCGCTCAGCAGTTTGATGCTCAGCTTATCTTTGGCGATGAAGAACGTGATCAGCGTAGCGATCAATGCAACAACGGCATAGAAAATTAGCATACCCTGGTACAGTGTCATTGATATCTCCGCAGCGTCATTAAGGTTTTCGCTGCGCATGATGCGGATTTTTGTGATCCAGATCAAGTGAATCAGGGTTTAGCATCTAAAGAAATCATGGGTAGGGGCAGTTGGTTCGCTCGCTGAACTTCACCGTAACAGCGGGCGATTTCAGGCTGAAACCAGGCAGGATAAACGCGGCTTAAACCTTGGCTGATGCCGTCAGCCAGACTCAACAACCTCTGGCGAAGGCTCCCGGATTAAGCGTTGCCATGACGTAAAAAAGCCCGCCAGCGAGGACGGGCCTGTTATCGGCACTGCATCACTACAGGATATGCGCTTTAACTCTGGCGGTATAACGCCATCACGTCCTCCAGGTCCGGCGTACGTGGGTTGCCGCCGGTACAGACATCATCCAGCGCGGCCTGTGCCAGTGCAGGGATATCCGCCTCTTTTAAGCCCACTTCACGCAGTGAGCGGGGAATACCCACATCGCGACAGAGCTGACGCACCGCGGCGACCGCCGCTTCCCGCGCCTGATCCAGCGACAATGACTCAACCTGTTTCACACCCATTGCTCGGGCAATGTCGCGATATTTTTCGCCAGTGCCTGAGGCATTCCACGCCATCACCTGCGGCAGCAAAATGGCATTGGCTACGCCGTGCGGGACATTGTAAAAGGCGCCCAGCGGGTGTGCCATGCCATGCACCAGACCAAGGCCGACATTAGAGAAACCCATACCGGCCACATATTGTCCCAGCGCCATCTGCTCAACCGCCTCAATATTTCCTGCCACCGATCCGCGCAGTGACTGGCTGATAATCTCAATGGCTTTGAGGTGTAGCATATCGGTCAGGGTCCAGGCTCCGCGTGTGATGTAGCCTTCAATGGCATGGGTTAGGGCATCAATACCGGTCGCCGCCTTCAGCGACGCGGGCATGCTCGCCATCATCTCCGCATCAATGATCGCCACTTTCGGAATGTCATGGGGATCGACACAGACAAACTTACGGCGATTCTCTTCATCGGTAATGACGTAATTAATCGTCACTTCTGCGGCGGTGCCTGCCGTGGTCGGGATGGCGATGATCGGCACGCACGGATGACGGGTGGGGCTGACGCCTTCCAGGCTGCGCACATCTTCAAACTCAGGGTTATTGATAATAATGCCGATCGCCTTGCTGGTATCCTGTGGTGAGCCCCCGCCAATGGCGATCAGGTAGTCGGCACCTGACTCTCTGAACACCGCAACACCCTGCTGCACAACCCGAATGGTAGGATTCGGCACCACCTCATCATACACCGCCCAGTCAAGCTGATGTTGCGCCAGCAGATCGGTCACCCGCTTCAGCGCACCCGCCGCGACCAGCGCTTTGTCAGTGACGATCAATGCTTTTCGCATCCCGCGACGTTGTACCTCTTCCGGCAAATGGCGCAAAGCACCAGCACCAAACCAGGCGGTTTCATTGAGAATCATACGTTGAGTCATTAAAACATCCTCTGTTAACAAATGAATTTTTACCATCCGTGATCCCCGGTTCATGTTCTGCGCAGAACCTCTCACTTTAAGGTAAAGACATTTGATAAAAATCAATCAATTAGTAAAAATCACTGCGCCTGTGCCCGCTGGTTTTCGTGCGGTATGTCTGAAATCAGGCTACAGACCTGTTGATGGATTTCTCACTGTCGTCAGTGGTATGTAACACTGGGTCATCAGCAAACCCGCATGCCTATGAGGAAAGAAGACATGACCCGATTCGTAATGAATAAAAAGGATGATCTCGTCGACAGCGCGTTAGATGGCATGATTTACGCCAGCCCGTGGCGCAATCTGGTCCGGTTGCAGGTCGATCCGCGCATTCGCATCGTGATGCGTAATGACTGGCAAAAACAGCAGGTCGCGCTGATTTCCGGTGGTGGTTCAGGCCATGAACCGGCCCATGTCGGCTTTATCGGCAAAGGGATGCTGACGGCTGCCGTCTGTGGCGATGTTTTTGCTTCCCCCAGCGTTGACGCGGTTTACAACGCCATCATCAATATTACCGGTGAGGCGGGGTGTCTGCTGATTGTGAAAAACTACACCGGAGATCGCCTCAACTTCGGTCTGGCGGCAGAAAAAGCGCGCAAAGCGGGATTCGGCGTCAATATGGTGATTGTCGGTGATGATGTTGCGTTGCCCGATAACCCTCAGCCACGCGGCGTCGCGGGCACGTTGCTGGTGCATAAAGTGGCGGGCTTCGTCGCAGAGCGGGGTGATGACCTGGCGGCGGTGACCGAGGCAGCAGAGGCAGCCAGTCGTGCTATCGCCACCATGGGCGTTGCGCTCTCAAGCTGCCATCTGCCGGATGAACAGACCGGCCAGCGGGTGCCAGACGGCAGCGTTGAAATGGGGCTGGGGATTCATGGCGAACCGGGTGTTGACGTCATGCAGACGCAAAACAGTCAGCAGATTGTGCAGCATCTGCTGGAGAAAGTGATGCCGGACAACGATCAGCCACGCGCGCTGTTAGTCAATAATCTTGGCGGCATGTCCGCGCTGGAGATGAGTCTGGTCACGCGGGATCTGATTGAGTCGCCGCTCAGCCGGGGCAGTGATTATCTGATTGGCCCGGCTCCGCTGATGACCGCGCTGGACATGAAGGGCTTTTCCGTCACCTCCATGACGCTGACGCCGTTGTTCGAAGAGGCGATCTGTGCGCCGGTTGAGGTCACCGGCTGGGTTCAGGCGGTTAAAATCGCACCGCTGCAGCCGGTAAACGCGATAAAAGAGGCAACAGCGCATCCGGCGCAACCCTCAGATAACCCGACCGTCGCTGCGTTTGTTAACAGCATCTGTGAAACCCTGATCGCCAGCGAAAGCGAGCTGAACAAACTGGATGCGCAGGTCGGTGATGGCGATACCGGTTCGACCTTTGCTGCTGGCGCACGCCAGATCCAGCGCGAATGTACAGATAATCAGCTGCCGTTAAATGCCTTGCCCGATCTGCTCGCGGTGACGGGTGAGCGACTGGCTACGGTGATGGGCGGCTCCAGCGGCGTACTGATGGCGATATTTTTCACCGCTGCTGCGCAGCAGCTGGCCGAAGGCGATGCGCTACCCGCGGCCCTGCAACAGGGTCTGGAGAAGATGAAGCAGTATGGCGGGGCACAACCCGGGGATCGCACGCTGATTGATGCGCTGCAACCGGCAATCGAGGTGCTGGTGGCGGGTAAATCGCTGGCAGAGGCGGCTGATGCGGCACAGCAGGGCAGTGATGCAACCGCCAGCATGGGGAAAGCAAAAGCGGGCCGATCATCTTATCTCAACAGTGCTAACCTCAACGGCGTGTCTGATCCGGGTGCCGTCGCTGTCGCCAGAGTCTTTGCGGCATTAAAAATACTTTAGTGCTGTCACGACGCTAAACGCGCCTGGAGAAAGGCCAGTAACTGGCGGTTTACTTCGCTGCGCTGACGGTGCTGCGGGTAAACCGCATTCAGGGAGAGCGGGGGCGGCAGATAGTCGTCCAGCACGGTCACCAGCTCACCGCGTTGCAGGGCTGTCTCAACGATAAAGGCGGGTAACAATACCAGTCCTAAGCCTGCCAGTGCGGCATCACGCAGGACCTCGCCATTGTTACTCACCATCGGGCCCTGAACCGCCAGCCACTTCGGTTTACCATTGACCTGCAGTTCCCAGCCATTCTGACCTTCACGTCCGTAGCGCAGACAGGCATGTTGCAGCAAGGCTTCTGGCTGCTGCGGCACGCCTGCCCGTTCCAGATAGCGGGGGCTGCAGCAGATAACCCGCTTCAGCTCGCCGAGCGGACGGGCAATCAGTGTGGAATCAGCCAGCGTACCGATGCGAATCGCCATATCAACGCCTTCGCCAATCACATCGGCATAGCGGTCAGCCAGCTCAATATGAAACTGCAATGACGGATGGTGGCTCAGAAATTCGGCAATCAGGGGGGAGAGGTGGCTCATGCCAAAGGACATCGGCAGATTGATTCGGAAGGTGCCGCGCAGCGCCTGCTGCTGCTCTGACACCGCCAGTTGCGCTTCCTGAATCTCATCCAGAATGCGCTGAGCATGTTGCGCGAACAGTAAACCTGCATCCGTTACAGACAGCTTACGGGTGTTACGGATCAACAGTCGTACCCCTAATGATGCCTCCAGCGCAGCCATGCGGCGGCTGACATACTGTTTCGATAGCATCAGATGCTCAGCTGCTGCAGTAAAGTTGCCAGCATGCATTACGGCAACGTAAATCCGGAGATCTTCAATCTGCATAGTGTCCACTTATCGGTGACAGTGACGATGATTCAGGCGAAACTTCAGCCAGGCGCGTTAACTTATATCGGGTAATGCGTCACAGGGCAACGCGCCAGCTCTCTCAGCCAGCGCGACGGAGATCATAGATTTGCCGTTTCCTTACCCCTGAACAGGCGGTCAGTCGGGTCAATCGCGTTAAAGCCGTTATAGTAATCAGGCTGTGACGCAATCCATACGGAACATAATCTATTGAGTAATCTGATAAGGAGTGGCTGGTGAAAAAATTACTCTGCGCGACGGTGCTGGCCGTTTTGCCAATGACCACGCTGGCGGCGTCGGTATTTACGCTGCAATCACAGGACTTCAGCGATAATGCGCTACTGGATAAAAAGTTTGCCGGTGCCAATAAAAGTAATCCTTCCTGTACCGGTGAGAATATCTCTCCCGAATTGAACTGGTCTGCGATTCCGGCGGGCACCCGCAGTCTGGCTCTTCTGATGACCGATCCGGTCGGGGCCAAAGGGCTCGGTGTTACCCACATGGTGGCCTATAACATTCCCGCCAGCCGCTCGTCATTTGCGCAGGGGGCTCTGACAAAGGGCAAGGACTACACCGGCGGAAAAAATACCCCAGGGACGCTGCACTATTATGGCCCTTGCCCGCCTGCAGGCAGTGGTCTGCATCACTATAACTTTGTGCTGATCGCCACCGATTTGCCGGTGGGTCAGTTAAAAGCGGGGTTAACCCAGGCAGAGCTGGTTGCACAGCTAAAAGGCCATGCGCTGGGCGCGGCAAGTACCGTCGGCCGCTTTAGCAATGAATGACCTGCACGTTTGCAGAGGCAGCGCTGAATAGCCTGCCTCAGCGCGCAGCGGATCAGTCGCCACTGAACATCTCGCGGATGCGCGACGCAATGTGATGCGTGTGTGTCTCCAGCGCGAAGTGGCCGCTATCCAGCATCTCGACCACCGCCTGTGGATTATCCCGCTGCCAGGCCACTGCGCCCGGTGGAATAAAGAACGGATCGTGCTTGCCCCAGATCACCAGCGTTGGCACCTGCTGCTGGCGAAAGAACGCCTGAAATTCCGGATAACGTTTCAGATTACTGGCGTAATTGAGAAACAGGGCCTGTTGAATATCTTTGTTACCGGGGCGCTCCATCAGCAGAGTATCCAGGGTATAGGTTTCCGGGGCGATCTGCTGCGGATCGCTCACCCCATGCAGATACTGCCACTTCACCCCTTCCAGCGTCAGGATGGCGTCACGGATCACCTGACCATTTGCTTCGCTGGGATCGTCCCAGTAGGCGCGGACCGGCGCCCAGGCTTCTCCTAATCCCTCCAGATAGGCGTTACCGTTTTGTGATATCAGTCCGCTGACGCGATCGGGGTAAGCCAGTGCCAGTCGCAGACCGGCAGGTGCGCCATAGTCGAAAACATACATCGCATAATGTTCCAGCCCCAGTGCATCGACAAAGGCGGTCAGCGTCTGGCCCAGCGCGTCGAAGGTCCAGGAATAGTTGCGCTCAGCAGGCACTTCAGTGAAGCCAAAGCCCGGCATATCGGGTGCGATGAGATGAAATTTATCGGCCAGAAGCGGGATCAGATTGCGGAACTGATGTGAAGAGGTGGGAAAGCCATGCAACAGCAGCAGTACCGGCAGGGAAGGATCGCCCGCTTCGCGATAGAAAATATTGACGCCATCGGCCTGCTGGTAACGATAGGAAATGGATTGATCACGCATGCTGAACTCCTGTAACTGGTTAAATGATATTTATGGGGTTACCAAGAGTCATTATGCAGCCAGAATGTAACCTGTCAAATCAATTTATAATGGTTACAAAAGATGCGGTGTAACTATTCAAATAGTACTTTGTCGGTTACAGTGGCATCAGCAGAGTTAACAAGGGAGGCAATATCATGGCGGAAACGCAATCACACACCGCCCAGGGACCGTGGTTTCTGGCTGATCATCCGGCGCTGGATTTCATCAATACCGTGGCCATCGTGGAAGGCCAGCCGCACGACTTCTGGCAAACCGATCAGGATGTTGAAGCCTGGCTACACCAGGCCGGACTGGCACCAGATGCCCCGGCTCCGCAGCATGAACCGGGTGCGCTGTTGGAAGCAGCGCGTCACTTACGTCAGATCATTCGTGATAACGTGCAGCAGCACAAAGCGGGAGAGGGCATTGATATTCAGGCGCTGAACGCCTGGCTGGGTGAAGCGACCAGCCATCTGCAAATGACCGGGGAGCCGGGTGCCTTAAAAATCAGGCGGGTCTATGCGGGCCAGAGTGTGATGCAGCGGCTGGGACAGGTTGCGGAACAGGCCGCGATGTTGCTGGCGCAGGAGGACTTCAGCAGAGTCCGTGGCTGTGAACATCCCGCCTGTACACTGTGGTTTTACGATCGCACCAAAGCGCATCGCCGTCGCTGGTGCAGCATGGCGCTGTGTGGCAATCGGGCGAAAGTGGCGCGTTTCAGGGCAGTTAAATCAGCTGGGTAAACAGATCGGATGGCAGATAAAAAAACACCCTGCAGAGCAGGGTGTCAGAACAGTTATTTCGCGGTGGTCGCTGATGGCTTGTGCCGCTTGCGCAGCTTGTCGATCAGGCGATGCGCTTCCGCTTTGGTCGCTACCGCAGGGGATGAACCGGTCAGCGGTTGACGGGCTGTTTCACGTACCGTCAGAATGGTGAGCAGGCCAATCACGCCCGCGCCCATCATGTAGTAAGCCGGCATCATATTGTTTTTAGTGGTATCCACCAGCCACGCGGTAATCAGCGGTGTCGTACCCCCAAACAGCGATACCGAAAGGTTGAAGCCGATGGCCAGCGCACTGTAACGGATATCGGTAGTAAACAGCGCAGGCAGCGTCGAAGGCATAGTGCCGCTGAAGCAGGTGTGCAGTACACCCAGAATCATCAGGCCGCCAAATACCGCCCACATATTACCGGACCCGATCAGCATAAAGCTCGGGATGGCGAGCAGGATCAGACCCACCGCACCAAAGGCAATCACCGGACGACGACCGATGCGGTCAGTCCAGCGACCCCACAGCAGCGTCAGCGGCATCATCACGAACATCGCCACCATCACCAGCAGCAGGCCACTTAACTCTGGCAGACCCAGCACGCCGGTCAGATAGCTCGGCATGTACGAGGTCAGCATGTAGTTAGAGACGTTAAACAGCAGCACCAGACCGATACATTTCATCATCGGTGCGCGGTATTTGCTCAGCATCTGCATCAGCGTCAGACGCGGCTTGCTTTGCTCCAGTGCTTCCTGTTTTTCCATGTGCTGCTGGAAAGCCGGAGTCTCTTCCAGCTTCAGTCGCACATAGAGACCAAACAGGCCCAGCGGCGCGGCGATAAAGAACGGCACGCGCCAGCCCCAGGACATCATCGCCTCATTCGACATCACGGTGGTCATCACCGTGACCAGGCTGGCACCCAGCAGGTAACCACCGATGGTGCCGAATTCCAGGAAGCTGCCCATAAAGCCCCGGCGTTTATCGGTAGAGTACTCCGCGATAAAGGTCGCTGCGCCACCATATTCACCACCGGTTGAGAAGCCCTGGATCAGACGTGCCACCAGCAGCAGAATCGGTGCCATGATGCCTATTGAAGAGTAAGCCGGGATCAGACCGATACAGAACGTACCAATCGACATCATGATCATCGTCATCGCCAGCACTTTCTGCCGTCCGATGCGGTCACCCAGCGGGCCAAATACCAGGCCGCCAATCGGACGTACCAGGAAGGCCGCGGCAAACGTACCAAAGGTGGCGATCAGCTGCACCGCGTTGTTGGCATCCGGGAAGAAGACTTTGCCGATGATCACGGCGAGATAGCTGTATACGCCAAAGTCGAACCATTCCATCGCATTACCTAACGCAGCTGCGCCAACTGCACGCTTCAGCATGTCGTTGTCGATTACGGTAATGTCGTCAACAGTCAGCTCTTTTGGCTTCCTGTTCCAGAAATGTTTCTTTGGGTGTTCAGACGATGAGTTTCTGGTGTCCATATTCTCCTCAGGTGCATCAATGAAGGAGTCTTATAGCTTTCGCAGCCGCAAACAATGTTCAGAAGAAACCGTGGAAATGAAAGCTATAAGAAGCCGAAAAATTTTAAGTGAAGCGGCAGAAACCGCAGCCGGTAAACTCTAGACTACGATTGTAAGTTTTTGCAAGTTTTCAGCCGAAATAACTGCATTTACTGACAAACCCAGCATAGTGAACTTATTCACGCCTGCTTACGGGTCTGAACATTTGGTAATAACTTGCGGCTGGTGCTCTGGTTATATCTGGAACTGGTTTTCCCGGTGCTGATGCGCTACTTAAACAGTTTCAGTTCGTCGATGCGATCCAGCGCCTGCAGTAATTGCTCCGTCCCGGTTGTCAGGCTGATGCGAATATAATCACGACCCGCTGCGCCAAACCCGTTACCCGGTGCCACCAGCAGATGACACTGGGCCAGTAGCAGGGCGGCGAATTGCTCCCCGGTGAAACCAGCTGGCGCTGCCAGCCAGAGGAAAAAGGTGCCCTGACGGGCGCGAACCGGCCAGTGCATTGCTGCCAGCCTGGCTAAAATCACTCTGCGCCGCTGATGGTAATGCTCTGCCAGCAAGCTGAGTTGTTCAGCGGGCAGCGACAACGCGGTGATGGCGGCATCCTGCACCGCGCCATACACCGTGCTGTAGCTATGAGTATGAAGTTTTTTAAATGCTGCAATCATCGAGGCGTTTCCCACCGCAAATCCCACCCGCCAGCCTGCCATGAGTGCGCTTTTTGACAGCGTGTAGATTTCCACGCCCCAGGCTTTGCCATCGGGCTGTGCCAGCAGACTCAGCGGCTGTTCGCCCGACTCACTGCCCAGCGTGGCATAGGCGAAGTCATGAATCAGCGGAACATGATGCTGGCGGGCGAAGGCCAGCGCGTCGGCGAACAGCGCGGCTGTCGCCAGTGCGCCGGTGGGGTTATGGGGATAATTGAGCAGCAGCAGACCGGCACGCGCCGCGATCTTGTCTGGCACCTGGGTGAAATCGGGCAGGAAATCATTGCGCGCCTCCAGCGGAATGCCATAAAAATCTGCACCTGCCTGACGGGCCGCTGAGCGGTAGAGCGGATAGCAGGGATCGGTAGAAATTAACACCTGACCCGGATTAAGCAGGGCGCGGGGAAAACCGTTGACGCCAATGTGCGCGCCCTGGAACAGCGCCACTTCAGTTTCAGGATCGAGCGTGACGCCGTAGTGATGCTGGTAGAAGGCTGCGATAGCACGGCGCAGCGCGGGTTTGCCCCAGAACGAGGGATACTCATGGTTCTCCGGTTTCGCTGCCGCAGCCTGTAATGAAGCGATTACCGCGGGCGGCGTTGGCTGACGTGGACTGCCGGAGGAGAGATCGATCAGCGGTAACAGCGCATCATCCAGTTGTGCTGCCTGCTTTTCCAGCATGCTGAAGAGGTTCTCTTCCAGCCCTGCGACCATCTCTGAAGCTGCAAACTCCGCCATATCTCTCCCGCAATAAACAGTGTTAAGCGAAGAAGGATGACACAGCTGACATTAAAATCTTTAGCAGAAATAACGCTGTTCTTTGCAAGGATTCGAATATCCAGCATGTGACTATCGTTAGCATAAATAAGCCAAAGTCGGGGCTGGGTTTTGCCTGTTCCTCTCCGCGATGGCTGTGATTAAATCGATCGCTCTCACAATAATGAATCAGGGCAAACAATGCAGATCACATCCCGGGGAATTATTCTGGCGCTGACCACCGCCAGCCTTTTTATTTCTGCCGCTCAGGCAGCCGACCAGAAGAAAATACGGATTGGATTTAATCCAGGGCCTTATAAAGAGCAATTTGAAAAAGGCGTCGCGCCCTTATTAATCAGGCAGGGGTATACTCTGGAGTATAAAGATTTCAGTGATGGAATTCAGGTTAATGATGCTGTTCATCGCGGGACGATTGACGCCAATATCATGCAGCATCCCGTCTATCTTAAGTCGGTTAATGAGCGGCTTGGCATTGATAACGTTGGGATTGTGCAGGTGCCGACCCCGCCAATGGGGCTCTACTCTGGGCGCGTGAAAACGCTGACTCAACCCGCGCCGGGCAGCACGGTCTCTGTGCCCAATCAGCCCTCAAATGAGTACCGGGCGGCGCTGTTACTCCAGAGCATCGGCTGGCTCAAAATCAGCCCCGATAGCGATGCTGCCACTTTTTCGCAGAAAAATATCACGGAAAATCCCTACAAAATCGTGCTTAAAGAGATGGATAACGCTCAGCAGGTGCGTGCACTCCCCGATGTTGACTATGGAGTCATTCAGGGCAACTTCGCGGTATCCAGTGGCATGAAACTCAATTCGGCACTGAAACTGGAAGCGGCAACCAGCCAGTTTATAAACGTGGTGACGGTAGCCGGTAAAAATAAGCAGGCTCAGTTTGCCCGTGACATTATTGCCGGCTACCACTCAGCAGAATTTAAAAGCTATATCACCGGAAATGCGCAGTATGCGGGCTATCTGCTGCCAGATTATTTCAAATGAGTCAGGTAGCCATTGCGTTTCGCCATGTCAGCAAAACGTTTGCGCGTAACGGTGCAGAAGTGCAGGCGCTGAAGGAGATTAATCTGCGCATCAACCAGGGTGACATCTTTGGCGTCATCGGCACCAGTGGAGCCGGAAAAAGTACGCTGCTGCGCCTGATTAATCACCTGGAGACCCCCACAACCGGCTCGGTTGAGGTGCAGGGTGAAGCGTTACAAGGGATCAGCAAAAAGCGCTTAATTCAGGTCAAAAAGCAGATTGGCATGATCTTCCAGCACTTCAATTTGCTCAATGCCCGAACGGTGTTTCACAACGTCGCCATCCCACTGATTTTACAGGGCCGGGATAAAGATTTTATTGCCACCCGCGTGGCGGAGCTGCTGGCGTTTGTTAACCTCAGCGACAAAGCCCACAGCTACCCGGATGAACTCTCCGGCGGACAAAAACAGCGCGTCGGAATTGCCCGCGCGCTGGCAACCAATCCCGCGATTCTGTTGTGTGATGAGGCGACCTCCGCGCTGGATCCCCAGACCACGGTACAGATTCTGCTGCTGTTACAGGAGATTAATCAGCGTTACGGCATCACCATTGTCCTGATCACCCATGAGATGTCGGTGGTCCAGAAGATCTGCAACCGGATGGCGGTGATGGAGCAGGGCCGTATCGTTGAACAGGGCGATGTCCTGTCGCTGTTTGCTGAACCGCAACAGTCGGTGAGCGCCAGCTTTGTGCAGTCCGTCATCCACGATCGTCTGCCACAGCAGACCCTTGCGCTGTTAAGCCAGCATCCGGCTGTCGACGTGTTGCGGCTGGAGTTTGTCGGCAGCACGGCACAACAGCCGATCATCAATCGCCTGATCCGTGAACATGAGGTTGAAGTAAATATCCTGTTCGCCAGCATGACGGAAGTACAGCGTACCATTCTGGGTTTCATGATTGTGCAGATCAAAGGCGAGCCCGCCCGACGCGAGGCGGCCATCCAGTTTCTCATCGCGACCGGAGTGAAAATCAGTGATGTCAGAACTCTTTGAAACCGCCGTTACCGGCGATCAGTTCCTGACGGCGATGCAGGACACGCTGATCATGGTGGCGTTGTCGCTGGGCTTTGGTTCGCTGCTGGGCCTGCCGCTTGGCATTGTGCTGGTGATCTGTCGTCCGGGTGGGATACAGCCGAATCGACTGGTACATCAGTTGCTGAACCCGATCGTGAATATCATCCGTTCACTGCCGTTTATTATTCTGCTGATCACTATTCTGCCGCTGACGCGCCTGCTGGTGAACACCACCATCGGTACGGCGGGGGCCATTGTGCCGCTGGTGATATTTATCGCGCCCTATATTTCACGGCTGGTGGAGAATGCGCTGCTGGAGGTGGATGAGGGCATTCTGGAGTCAGCCAATGCGATGGGTGCCACCACGCTGCAGACCATATGGTATTTCATGATACCGGAAGCCGCCTCGTCGCTGGTGTTAGCTCTGACCACCGCCACTATCGGCCTGCTGGGTGCGACGGCAATGGCGGGCACGGTGGGCGGCGGCGGTATTGGCGACCTCGCCATTACTTACGGCTATCAGCGCTTTGATGCCTTTGCCACGATTTCGACTGCGCTGGTGCTGATTGTCATTGTCCAGCTACTGCAAACCCTGGGTACGCGTCTCTCGCGCCGTATCCGACGCGAGTGAGCCATGAAAAAGAATGATTTAGCCGTTATGCACTGGGGCACGTATCACGTCACCACCGATGGGTACAAGCTGACGTCGGTCAGGCCGGTGGCGTGGGACCGTAATCCCTCTGCGATCGGGCAGTCGTTACCGGGCGCGGTGCAAAGCGAAACCCGGGTCAAAAATCCGGCCGTCAGGCTCGGTTATCTCCAGAGCAGAAGCGCATCCCGCAACGGGCGCGGCAAAGAGCCGTTTGTGGAGGTGAGCTGGGATGTTGCGTTGCAGCTGGTGGCGGAGGAGCTGGAGCGTGTCAAAACAGAGCACGGCAATCAGGCGATCTACGCCGGCTCTTACGGCTGGTCGAGTGCCGGACGTTTCCATCATGCCCAGAGCCAGCTTCATCGTTTCTTTAACCACTATGGCGGCTACACCGCCAGCACCAACACCTACAGCATTGCGGCCGGTGAACGCACGCTGCCGCACATCATTGGTAACCTGGATGAGTTACAACGTCACCATACCCATTGGCCGGTTCTGGCGGAGCATTGCGAACTGTTTGTGGCTATCGGGGGTTTGCCGCTGCGCAATGCGCAGGTCAATGGCGGCGGGGCTAATGACCATGCGCTTTCTCATTGGTTATCCACGCTGCGGCAGAATGGCACCCGATTTATCAATATCAGTCCGGTCAGAAACGATCTTGCTGGGGTGGTGGATGCGGAGTGGCTGGCGATACAGCCCGGCTCCGATACGGCGCTGTTACTGGCAATCGGGCAGGTGTTAATTACTGAATCTCTCTATGACGCGCCATTCACAGAACGTTACACGGTGGGCTTTGACCACTATGCCGCCTACCTGCTGGGTGAACGCGACGGGATAGCTAAAACGCCAGAATGGGCCGCACCGCTGACCGGGCTGGCGGCCGCGGAGATCCGTGCGTTGGCACGGCAGATGGCGGCGCATAAAACGATGGTGAATATTGCCTGGTCAGTGCAGCGGGCGCGGCAGGGCGAGCAGGCTTTCTGGGCCACCGTTGCGACTACCGCTCTGCTGGGTCAGATCGGCACGCCCGGCGGCGGGCTGGGCTTTGGTTACGCCTCAACCAATCTGGCCGGTGCCGCCCGGCGACAGTTTTCCGGGCCTCGTCTGCCCGCCGGTCATAATCCGGTGCAGCAGACGATTCCGGTGGCACGCATCGCCGACATGTTGCTCAATCCCGGAGGGCACTATGAGTTTGATGGACAACAGCGGGTCTATCCCGGCATCCGGCTGGTCTACTGGGCGGGCGGCAATGTCTTTCATCATCATCAGGATATCAACAAGTTGATACGCGCCTGGCAGCGGCCGGACACTGTAATTGTGCATGAGCAGTTCTGGACGGCGCAGGCAAAATTTGCCGACATCGTGCTGCCTGCGACCACGTCGCTGGAGCGTGAAGATATTGGCAGCGCCAGCAACGACGGTTTTATCATCGCCATGCCGCAGCATCTGCCGCCGTTTGCAGCTGCAAAATCGGATTACGCAATTTTTGCCGCTCTGTCGCAGCGGCTCGGTTTTGCTGACGCCTTTACGCAGGGGCGTGATGAGCGCCAGTGGCTTCAGTCACTCTATGAAGATTCCCGGCCGCGCGCGGCAGCGCAGGGCATCGAACTGCCGCCCTTTGAGGCGTTCTGGTCACAGGGAGTGGTGGAGTATCCCGCGCCAGAGACGCCGCAGATCCTGCTAAAAGCGTTTCGCGATAACCCGGAGTCAGCCCCGCTCAGCACGCCGTCGGGGAAAATCGAGCTTTTTTCTCAGCAGGTGGCCGATTTCGGGTATGACGAAGCGCCCGGATTTGCCTGCTGGTATGCGCCGGAATACCAGGCGCAACAGCAGGAAAAGCAGCAGTGGCCGTTGCATCTGCTCTCCAGCCAGCCACGGACCCGGTTGCATAGTCAGTACGATCATGGACGGGTCAGCCGGGCCACCAAAATTGCCGGGCGTGAGCCACTCTGGATGCATCCTGAAGATGCTGCTGCGCGCGGCATTGAGGAGAACAGCATCGTAAAAGTCTTTAACGGACGCGGCGCGCTGCTGGCGGGTGTGCATCTGACGCAGGATATCCTGCCGGGTGTCGTACAGATGTCGACCGGCGCCTGGTATGACCCGCTCGATCAGCAGGAGGGCCAGCCGCTGGATAAACACGGCAATCCCAATGTGCTGACCCAGGATAGCGGCAGTTCACGACTCGGCCAGGGGTGCAGTGCGCAGACCTGTTTTGTCGAGATTGCGCTTTATCAACAGCCTTTGCCTGAGATTACGGCATGGTTACCGCCGGCATTCGTGGCGTGGAGCGCAGAGTAATCTGCGGGTTTAAAGCCCGCGGCGTGGTGGGATATTCCCATCCGTCGCATATACATAGCAGGATTAGTTGGTAGTTAACGCATAAATGAAATGGCAGTGTAAAGCGATTCCATGCCAACAGAGTGTCAATCATGAGCGCGTTAACCACAGCAGAATTGCCGGTAATTGATTTCGCATTATTGTCAGGTAATCAACAGCAGCAGCAACAGGTCCTGGAAAAATTAAGCCAGGCCGCGCGTGATGTCGGTTTCTTCTATTTAATTAATCACGGCATCGACCGTGAATTATTAGATGAGGTTCAGCACGTCGCGCGGAAATTTTTTGCACTGCCACAGGCGGATAAATCCGCGGTGGCGATGGCGAACTCGCCGCATTTTCGCGGCTATAACCTGGCGGGGGTTGAAATAACCCGCAGCCAGCCTGACTATCGCGAGCAGTTTGATATTGGTGCGGAACGGGAAGCGCTGCCCGTTACCGCCGATTCACCCACCTGGCAACGGATGCAGGGGCCGAATCAGTGGCCTGAAGCCTTACCTGAACTGCAAACGGTGGTCACCCGCTGGCAGCAGCAGATGACAGCGGTGGCGCTGGAGCTGCTGCGCGCCTTTGCCGGGGCACTGAATCTGCCGCGCAACGCCTTCGATAACCTCTATGGCGACTATCCCAACGAACATATCAAACTGATCCGTTATCCGGGCCGCACGGAGGGCGAATCACGCCAGGGTGTTGGCGCGCACAAAGATTCAGGCTTCCTGACGATGTTACTGCAGGACGATCAGCCGGGCTTACAGGTGGAAGTGACGCCGGACAACTGGATCGATGCCTCACCACTGCCGGGCGCGTTTGTGGTGAACATTGGCGAGCTACTGGAGCTGGCAACCAACGGTTATCTTCGCGCAACGGTGCACCGTGTGGTGTCGCCACCGCAGAGCAGCGAGCGCTTATCCATCGCCTTTTTCCTTGGCGCGCAACTCGACGCCGTGGTGCCGATCTATCAACTGCCTCCTCAGCTGGCTGAACTGGCACAGGGACCGAGCAGCGATCCGCTTAATCCGCTGCTGCGCGAAGTGGGCTGGAACTACCTTAAAGGCCGGCTGCGTTCGCATCCGGAAGTTGCCCAGCGTTTCTACCCCGAACACAACACCCACTGATAACGATAAGAGATAAATGATGATGATTAAAAAGCGCTTTCTGGCCCTTGCCGGTCTTTCACTGCTGATTGCCCAGAGTTTACAGGCCGCGCCGCTGCGCGTAGCGGCCGATCCGCTGCCACATGCGGAAATCCTGGAGTATGTCAAAACCCTGGATCCGAAACTGGATCTCAAAATTGTTGAGCTGAGCGGGGGCGTGAATGCCAATGAGCTGCTGGCCGCCGGGGATGTGGATGCCAACTACTTCCAGCATCTGCCTTACCTGAAAGATCAGGAGAAGGCGCTGGGGAAAACCTTTGCCGTGGCCGCCAGTGTTCACATCGAGCCGCTGGGTATCTATTCGCGGAAAGTGAAAAGTTTAGCGGCGCTACCTGAAGGGGCCAGCATTGCGGTACCGAACAATACCACTAACCTGAGCCGCGCACTCTGGCTGTTGCAGGACAAAGGGGTGATCAAACTCAACGCGCAGGGTGAAACGGGTTCGACGCTGGTGACGCCAAAAGATATCAGTGATAACCCGAAGAAAATTAAGATCGTTGAGATTGAGTCGCCGCAGCTGCCACGCTCGCTGGATGATGTGGATGCCGCAATTATCAACGGCAACTACGCGCTTGAAGCAGGGCTGACCCCATCGAAAGATGCGCTGGGACTGGAGTCCGCAGCACATAATCCCTACGCCAACCTGCTGGTAACGACGCCAGAACTGGCGAAAGATCCCCGCGTGTTACAGCTGGCGAAAGATCTGCGCTCGCCGCAGGTAGCGGAGTTTATCCGTAAAAATTATCAGGGCTCAGTGATTCCGGTTGCGGACCAGCAGCATGATTAAACTCAGTCATCTCAGCAAACAGTATCCTGGCGCATCTGCGCCAGCGTTAGACGACATCTCACTCACCATCGAAGAAGGGACCATCTTTGGCATCCTCGGTCGGAGCGGAGCGGGAAAAAGTACACTATTGCGCTGCCTCAATCGGCTGGAGAGTCCCACCAGCGGCCTGATTGAAATTGACGGGCAGGATCTCGCTGCGATGAGCCTGGCGCAACTGCGTCAGCAGCGACAGCAGATGGGGATGATCTTCCAGCACTTCAATCTGCTGCATTCGCGCAACGTGCAGGACAACGTCGATCTGGCGCTGGAGATTGCCGGTGTGCCTGCGGCTGAACGTCGCGAGCGGGTCGCATCGCTGCTGAAACTGGTGGGGCTGGCCTCCTTTGCTGCGGCCTGGCCGTCGCAGCTCTCCGGTGGACAGAAACAGCGCGTCGGCATCGCCCGCGCGCTGGCCGCCCGACCCCGTTATCTGTTGTGCGATGAGGCGACCAGCGCGCTGGATCCCGAAACCACCACTTCGATTCTCGATCTGCTGGCCGATATTCAGCAGCAGCTCAATATCACCATTGTATTGATCACCCATGAAATGGCGGTGGTGAAGCGGATTTGTGACGGGGCGGCGCTACTTGAGAATGGCCAGCTGGTTGAGAGCGGCAGCCTGAGCCAGATCATGGGACGTGAAGAGGGACGCCTGCGCAAAATGCTGCTGAAGGATGGCGAAGCAGACCGGGCGTTTATCGAAAAATATCAGCATGAGGCGTTAACCCGATGCGTAGCATGAGTAGTGAGCGGTTTCAGGAACTGCTGCTGAACGCCACTGGCGAAACACTGTATATGGTGTTGCTGGCGGCCCTTTTCACGGTCGCGATAGGGCTGCCGGTAGGCGTGCTGCTGTTTCTGACCCGGCCAAAAGGCATTCTGCCCAATCGCGCGATTTCACTGCTGCTGAATACGCTGGTAAATACCGGACGCGCCTTGCCGTTTGTGGTGCTGCTGATTGCGCTGATCCCCTTTACCCGTCTGCTGGTCGGCACCACGCTGGGCAGCACTGCCGCCATTGTGCCGATTACGCTGGGGGCATTTCCCTTCTTTGCCCGCATCGTGGAGAACGCGCTGGATGAGGTCGACCGCGGCCGCATAGAAGCGGTGGTATCAATGGGCGGTACCCTGTGGCATATCGTCAGCCGTGTGCTGCTGCCGGAAGCGCTTCCCGCGCTGGTGGCGGGCGTAACCCTGACGATTGTGATGTTGATTGGCTTCTCGGCGATGGCGGGCGTGGTTGGCGGTGGCGGGCTGGGCGATCTGGCGATTCGCTACGGTTATCAGCGTTTCGATAACCAAATCATGGCGGCCACCATTGTGGTGCTGCTGGCGCTGGTGATGCTGATTCAGAAACTCGGCGACCGGCTGGTACGCTCGCTGGCTTATCGTCGATAAGGAGCAACCATGTTTCGCGTGATGTCGCCGAAAGGCTATCTGCAACGGCCAGGGCTGCGGGCCGGGGTGGGAGAAATTATCCGGCCGCTTGCCTCGCATATTCACATCCTCACCTCGCCGCGGGCCTGGCAGGCGGTGAATCCTGACATGAGCATAAGTCTGGAACGGGCGGGGATCCGCTGGCAGCTCGACACCCTGACCGGTGAGTGTACCGACGCGGCGATTGCTGCCCTGCAACAGCAGGTGCAGACGCACGGCGCTACCCTGATTCTGGCAGTCGGCGGCGGGCGGGTTCTGGACTGCGCCAAAGCGGTCAACGACGCGCTGCCGGATATCCGGCTGATTAACTTCGCCACGCTGGCCGCCACCTGTGCCGCCTGGTCTCCGCTGGCGATTATCTATGATGAGCGCGGCGGCCATCTGCGCAGCCAGCCACTGAATGCCATGCCGGAGCGGATTCTGGTGGACAGCGAGGTTATCGCCCGCAGCGAGGTACGCTATCTGCGGGCCGGGATCGTGGATGCGCTGGCCAAATGGTTTGAATTTGAGCCTTATCAGCGACAGACGCCGCACCAGCTGGCGCTGGATCTTAAAGTCGCAGCCGCCTGGCAGGCGGTGACGGTGCTGAAACGCTGGGGAGACACGGCAGTGGCCGATAACATCAGGCAGCAGGTCACCCCGGCGCTGGAGAAAGTGATTGAAGCCAACATTGTGCTGGCGGGGCTGGCTAACAGTATTCAGGATGAGATGGCAACCCCCGGTTTTGCCCATATCATCCACGATCGCCTGACTCACCAGCCAGAGCTGCATCACTGGCTGCATGGTGAAAAGGTCGGCTTTAGCTTGCTGGTACAATCCTGGATTGAACAGCAGGGTAAGCAGGTGGAGCCTGAACTGCTGGCGCTGCTGCGCCGTTTCCACTCTCCCCTGACGCTGCCTGCGGCGATTAACGCGGACAGGGTAAGAGAGATTGCGCAGCAGATCCATTTCCCCTCCGCCAGCCTGGCGCACCTTCCCTTTACGTTCGATCACCCTCTGCTGGAGCAGGCCTTGCTGGCGACTTCTGCGTTTAAACAGTAAGTGCGGTCAGCGAATCGATCAACGGTCGCCGCTTGCTAACCTACCAATAGTAACTTACCTTTAGTAGCTTAATGACTAATCAGGTAAGGTGACGACGATGCATGCATTAATAGTGACTTCCCATCCCAATCAGGACGCTCACACCCATCGCGTGGCGGACCAGCTGGCGCAGGGCATTATCGCGACAGGCCATCATACGGCTGAAAAGGCCGATCTGGCGGCAGAAGGGTTTGATCCAGGTTTTTCGCTCAGCGATCACAAACATTTCAACGGTCTGGCACCGACGCCGCCCGATGTGCTGGCAGAACAGCAGCGGCTGGATCGTGCCGATGCGCTGGTGCTGGTCTATCCGGTCTACTGGTGGTCATTTCCGGCACAGCTTAAAGGCTGGATAGACCGCGTTTTCATCGCGGGCTGGGCCTTTGATGAGCAGGATGGCCATATCGTAAAACGCCTCGGCCATCTTCCCGTGCATCTGGTTGCGATTGGCGCGGCTGACACCCGAACCTTTCTGCGGCGCGGCTATTTCGCCAGCATGCGGAATCAGATTGATCACGGCATCTTTGACTATTGCGGTGCGCCGGTGGTGGCCAGTGAACTGTTGCTTAGCGGCGATGAAGGTTATCCTGAGTCACACTATCAGCTGGCGCATCAACTGGGCCAGCGTCTGTTCGCCCATCAGGAAAAACATGACCGTTGAAAAAACACCCCGTAAGCGTCTGACACGCGAGGCACGACGCAGGCAGTTGTCAGACGTCGCGTGGCAGATAATGCAAACCGAAGGCAGCGAGGCACTGACGCTGGCCAGAGTCGGCGACGCGGCGGGGGTCAGTAAACCGGTGGTTTATGACCACTTCACCACCCGTCATGGATTGCTGGCGGCGTTGTATGACGATTTTGATCGTCGCCAGACCGAAAAGATGGAAGCGGCGATGAATGCCGCACCGATGGTGATGCAACAAAAAGCGGAAGTGCTTGCGGCCTGTTATGTGGATTGTGTGATGACGGAGGGGCGTGAGATTCCGGAGTTGCTGTCAGCGCTCAGCACCTCGCCGGAACTGGCTGCCGTCAAACGCCACTATCAGCTCGACTTTATCGCCCGCTGTCAGCGCTGGTTTGTCCCTCTGGCAGGCAGCAGCGGTATTCCGGAAGCAGGCATGTGGGGCTTGCTGGGGGGCGCGGATGCCATCGCAGGTGCGGTGGCACGCGGCGATGTCAGCAAACGGGAAGGAGAACAGGCGATCACTGCCATGGTCGTGGCGCTGGTGGCAGGCAGCCGTGCGTCGGAATCGGATTAGCATAAAAAAGGCGGCCCGCAGGCCGCCGAATCCTTCAACCACAACAGGCGTTGTGTAAGTAGTGGCAACGTACAATGATGATCGTTTTAGCCTTTCACCCCGCCCGCGGTTAAACCGCTCACCAGCCAGCGCTGCGCCAGCAGGAAAACCAGGGTGATCGGAATCGCGGAGAGCACCGCCGCAGCGGCGAAATCGCCCCACAGATAGTTCTGCGGATTGAGGTACTGCTGCATCCCGACCGCCAGGGTGTAGCTGTTTACATCGCGCAGCAGCAGCGAGGCGACCGGCACTTCAGTCACCGCGGCGATAAACGCCAGAATAAACACCACCGCCAGAATCGGCACCGACAGCGGCAGCAGCACCAGCCGGAACGCCTGCCACGGCGTTGCGCCATCCAGCGCGGCGGCCTCTTCCAGTGACCCGTCGATAGTTTCGAAATAGCCTTTGATAGTCCAGACATGCAGCGCGATACCGCCCAGATAGGCGAATATCACCCCACCGTGGGTATTCAGCCCGATAAAAGGCAGATACTGACCGAGACGATCAAACAGGGCATAGAGCGCCACCAGCGACAGCACCGCCGGGAACATCTGGAAAATCAGCATTCCTTTTAGCAGGCTGGCACGGCCGGTAAAGCGCATACGGGCAAAGGCATAGGCGCAGGTGGTAGAGAGCGCCACGATGCCCAGCGCACTGATTGCCGCAATCTTGATCGAGTTCCATAACCAGAGCAGCACCGGGAAGGGCGGCGGTGTCACCCGGCCATCCGCATGTTCCACGCTGAAACCCAGCGCCAGACGCCAGTGCTCCCACGAGATCTGCTCCGGGATCAGGCTGCCGGTGGCGAAGTTCCCGGCACGCAGCGAAATCGCAATCACCATCAGCAGGGGAAAGAGAATCGCCGCGATAAATAACAGCAGCAGCAGATGCGTGGTGAACAGACGCAGCCGTTGCGATTTCGGTTGTACCATAGCCATAACAACTCCTCAGAGCCTGGTCCCTCAGGCTATTTTATTTGTCAGTCTGAACCCGGGCAGTGCTCACAATCCTCACCTCCCAGGTTCCGGTTGTTCCACGCTCTTCGCGTCCGGACTGCCTGCAACCATGACGCCAGTCGGGCAAGGCGCTTAGTCGAATTTCATCCGCGAGGCTTTCAGGTTAATCACCGCCAGCGCACCCACCAGCAGGAAGATCAGCGTGGCGATAGCGGCGGCCAGCCCAAAGTCCTGCCCGCCGCCGCCTTCAAAGGCGATACGCCAGGTGTAGTTCACCAGCAAATCGGTGTAACCGGCTGGCGTGGTGGTGCCGAGGCGATCCGGCCCGCCGTTGGTGAGTAACTGCACCAGCACAAAGTTATTAAAGTTAAAGGCAAAGCTGGCGATCATCAGCGGCGTCAGTGGTTTCAGCAGCAGCGGCAGAGTAATCAGGAAGAAGTTCTGCAGCGGTCCCGCACCGTCCATCGCCGAGGCTTCATAGAGATCGTCCGGAATTGCCTTCAGCAGGCCCATGCAGAGGATCATCATGTAGGGGTAGCCGAGCCAGGTATTGACGATAATCAGCATGGTGCGCGCCAGCGTCGGGTCGCTGAACCAGGCCGGCTTCACGCCAAACAGCGCGCTGAGCATCACGTTAATTTCACCAAAGCTCTGGTTGAACAACCCCTTGAAAATCAGGATCGAGATAAACGCCGGCACGGCATAGGGCAGAATCAGCATCACCCGATAAACCGCTTTGCCGCGCAACGCCTCCCACTGCACCAGACAGGCCAGCACCATGCCCACCGCGACGGTCAGCACCACGGTGATCAGCGAGAAGAGTAGCGTCCAGCCAAATATCGCCAGGAACGGCTTCTGAATCCCTTCGTCAGTAAACACCCGCACGAAGTTTTTCCAGCCGGTATTCACGGTAAAGCCGGGGCTCAGGGTTTCGTTCGCCCAACTGCCGTCGGCGTTAATCGCCTGATAGAAACCGGTCTGCGGATTAGCGCGATAGCGCGCGTTGCTCTGCTGATTGATCAGCTCATCCTGCACACCCACCCGATAGAGCGGCTGGGTGCCGGAGAACTGGCGCAGCGAACTCATCCGTAACTGACGACCATCCGGCATTTCCGCCCGGATCTGGCTCAGTGCCTGACGATGGGTCGTGATCGCTCTGAAGTTCGCCCGTTCACCTGACGGTGGTGCGGCAGGGGCCATTTTCAGCGTCTGTTCAGCGCCAAACTGAAACGGCGGCGAAACATAGTCTTTGCCATCATTCAGCACCAGCTGCCAGCGATCGCCGGCCTGGAACAGAGAAAAACTGACTGCTTCACCCGACTGGAAGGTGCGGCCCAGCAAAACCTGCTGCGCCCGTTCAAAGGTGAGCTGGTTGCTGCTGCTGTAGTTGGTAAAGGCAATGGCAATCGTGCAGGCGAGAGGGAACAGTACAAACAGCGCAATTCCCGCCACGCCGGGATAGACATAACGCCACGCATAGGCGCGACGGTTAGCAAAAATCCACAGTCCGGTCGCACTGAGGATCAGCGTCAGCAGCGCAAACAGATATTCGCCCTGCGCGTACATTAGCACCAGCAGATAGCCGACCAGCAGACAGCAGATCCCGATGAGAACGCTTTTCAACAGCACACTGCGCGTTTTCGGTTTTCCTGACATGATGCGGTTTTCCTTAACGGTCACTCAAGCCGGGTTGCCCCGGCTGCAAGGGGAGAATTACTTCTTCAGACGGGCCTGAGCATCTTTCAGTGCGGCGTCGACGCTCTGACGACCGCCCAGCGCGTTCAGGGTAGCGGTGCGCATCGCATACCAGAATGCCGCCATCTGCGGGATATTCGGCATGATGTCACCCTGACGGGCATTGTTCATGGTGGCGGCGATACGCGAATCTTTTTCCAGCGTCTGCTGGAAAGATTTCAGCGCCACAGCACCCAGCGGCTTATCTTTGTTGACCGCATCCAGACCGGTGTCAGTCAGCAGATAATTCTCCAGGAACTCTTTCGCCAGCTCTTTGTTAGGACTGGCGGCGTTGATCCCGGCACTCAGCACGCCAACAAAAGCCTTCGACGGTTTACCGTTCAGGGTTGGCAATTCGGTGACGCCATAGTCTATGCCGCTCTTGTCGAGGTTGCCCCACGCCCACGGACCATTAATGGTCATGGCGGTTTCGCCTTTGTTAAAGGCGGCCTCAGCAATCGAATAATCGGTGTCCGCATTCAGGGTTTTGGCTTTAACCTGATCGACCAGGAACTGCATGCCCGCTTTAGCACCGGCGTTATCGACGCCGACATCCTTCACGTCATAATGTCCGTCGGTGAGCTTAAAGGCGTAAGCACCGCCTGCGGCCAGCAGCGGCCAGGTGAAGTAGGGCTCCTGCAGGTTAAACATGATGGCGCTTTTGCCTTTGGCGCGCAGTTGCTTGTCGAGACCGGCGAGCTCTTCCCAGGTTTTTGGCGGGTTCGGCAGCAGCTTCTTGTTGTAGATCAGTGACAGTGACTCAACGGAAATCGGATAGCCAATCAGCTTGCCGTCAAAGCGCACCGCGTCCCAGGTGAACGGGAAAATCTTCTCGCGGAAGCTGGCATCCGGCGTGATCTCAGCCAGCAGGCCGGACTGCGCATAGCCGCCGAAACGGTCATGTGCCCAGAAGATAATATCCGGGCCATCGCCGGTCGCCGCGACCTGCGGATACTTCTCTTCCATTTTGTCAGGATGTTCGACCGTGACTTTGATGCCGGTCTCCTGCTCAAATTTCTTACCCACTTCGGCAAGGCCGTTGTAGCCCTTGTCACCGTTGATCCAGATGACCAGTTTACCTTCCTCAATTTTTGCCATCGCGCTGGCCGAAAAGAGCACGGCAGAGAGGGCAGAAAGGGCCAGAATTCTTGCTCCGGTTTTCATCGTCATAAATCCATCCTGTTAGCAGAAGTGGTGAATGCTGTACCGGCATCATTGTGCTTATCCGCCACGGCTTCTCATCCTCCTCTGCTCTACGCCCCTCGGCCTGCCGCTGTGATCGCGCTGGCAAAAAGCCCCTCAAGCGGGCGCTTACGCGGCAAAAATTCCTGCGGGTCTGCGTGAGCGATCACAAAAAAGCGCGTCAGCGTGCGGGCCGCGGCGTCAGCCTGCGTTTCTCCTCCTCCCGCCTCCTCCCCCAGCGGAATGCATTGCGGTGGAGGATGTTACCGTCAGTTTCCTCTCGCATAGTGAGCCCCGGAACTCGTCTGCCGCTGGGCAGACACGACTATGCAGCTAAGAGGGAAGGGATCATGGCGAGCGTTGTGTTACGCAATGTCACGAAAGCCTGGGGCGATACGGTGGTGTCGAAAGATATCGATCTCACTATTCGTGAAGGGGAATTTGTTGTTTTCGTCGGCCCATCAGGCTGTGGCAAATCGACGCTGCTGCGCATGATTGCCGGACTGGAGACCATCACCAGCGGCGAGCTGTTAATCGGCGACCGGCGCATGAATGAAGTGCCACCCGCCGAACGCGGCATCGGCATGGTGTTTCAGTCCTATGCGCTCTATCCCCATCTGTCGGTGGCGGAGAACATGTCTTTTGGCCTCAAACTTGCCGGGGTGAAAAAAGTGGAGATCCAGCAGCGGGTTAATCAGGTGGCGGAGATTCTGCAACTGGCGCATCTGCTCGATCGCCGGCCTAAAGCCCTCTCTGGCGGGCAGCGTCAGCGCGTGGCGATTGGCCGCACGCTGGTGGCGGAACCGCGCGTCTTCCTGCTGGATGAACCACTGTCGAACCTTGACGCCGCGCTGCGCGTTCAGATGCGGATTGAGATCTCCCGTCTGCATAAGCGCCTCAAGCGCACCATGATTTACGTGACCCACGATCAGATCGAAGCGATGACGCTGGCCGACAAAATCGTGGTGCTGGACGCCGGACGCATTGCGCAGGTCGGTAAGCCGCTTGAGCTGTACCACTATCCCGCCAACCGCTTTGTCGCCGGATTTATCGGCTCACCAAAAATGAATTTCCTGCCGGTCAAAGTGACCGCCACCGCCATCGATCAGGTTCAGGTGCGGCTGCCGAATCAGCAGCTGGTCTGGCTGCCGGTTGACAGCGCCGGTGTGCAGGTCGGCAGCAACATGTCACTGGGTATTCGCCCGGAACATCTGCTCTCCAGCGAGATCGCCGACGTCACCCTGGAAGGGGAAGTGCAGGTGGTGGAACAGCTGGGGCATGAAACACAGATCCACATCGAGATTCCCGCCATCCGTCAGAACCTGGTTTACCGCCAGGAGGACGTCGTGCTGGTAAAAGAGGGCGCCATCCTCGGTATTGGCCTGCCGCCCGAGCGTTGTCACCTGTTCCGCGAGGACGGGAGCGCGTGCCGCAGGCTGTATCAGGAGCCGGGTGTATAGCCCTGCCAAAAACAATAAAAGCAATGACCTCAGGAGATAGAAAATGTTAACTCTGCGCAAACTTCCCATCGCCGTTGCCGTCGCGGTGGGAACCCTCTCCGCCCCGACGATGGCGGTTGATTTTACCGGTTACGCCCGTTCCGGCATTGGCTGGACCGGCAGCGGTGGTGAACAGCAATGTTTCCAGGCCACCGGCGCCCAAAGTAAATACCGTCTGGGCAACGAATGTGAAACCTACGCCGAACTGAAATTAGGCCAGGAAGTGTGGAAAGAGGGCGATAAAAGCTTCTATTTCGACACCAACGTGGCTTACTCCGTGGCACAGCAGAATGACTGGGAAGCCACATCGCCCGCCTTCCGTGAAGCCAACGTAAAAGGTAAAAACCTGATCGACGCGCTGCCAGGATCTACCATCTGGGCCGGTAAGCGTTTCTATCAGCGTCATGACGTCCATATGATCGACTTCTACTACTGGGATATTTCGGGTCCGGGTGCCGGTCTGGAAGATGTCGATCTCGGCTTTGGTAAACTCTCTTTCGCCGCAACCCGTTCGTCTGAAGCGGGCGGCTCTTACACCTTCTCCAGCGATCGTATCCGTGACTTCGCCACCAGCACTGCCAACGACGTGTTTGATGTGCGTCTGGCCGGTCTGGAAACCAACACCAACGGCGTGCTGGAGCTGGGTGTCGACTACGGTCGCGCCAACGCCCGTGACGACTACCGTCTGGAAGAGGGTGCCTCTAAAGATGGCTGGATGTTCACTGCTGAACATACCCAGAGCATGCTGAAGGGCTACAACAAATTCGTGCTGCAGTATGCCACCGATGCGCTGACCTCTCAGGGCAAAGGCGTGCCGCAGGGCACCAGCCTCAACAACAATGGTGACATGTATCGCATCCTCGACCACGGTGCGATCTCGCTGGCGGAACGCTGGGATCTGATGTACGTCGCTATGTACCAGAACATCGATCTGGACAACAACCGCGGCACCGAGTGGTACACCGTGGGTGTGCGCCCGATGTACAAATGGACGCCGATTATGAGCACGTTGCTGGAACTGGGCTACGACAACGTCAAATCACAGCAGGCTAACGAGCGCAACGGCCAGTACAAAGTGACGCTGGCGCAGCAGTGGCAGGCGGGCGACAGCATCTGGTCACGTCCGGCTCTGCGTCTGTTCGCGACCTACGCTAAATGGGATGAAAAATGGGGCTACAACAAAGATAACTCAGGCGATCTCACCACCTTCGCCTCTGCGGACACCAGCGGCAACGGCATCCTGACTAACAGCCGTGGTAAAGACGATGAAGTGACCTTCGGCGCGCAGATGGAAATCTGGTGGTAAGCCAGCACCTTTTCTGACAGGTGCGCCTGCGCCTGATGGATCTCTTTGGTCGCGGTGTGCCATTGCCTGGTTCACGCCGCGACCTGCAATAAGGTAGACATAATGAAAATGAAAAAACTGGCTGCACTCTGCCTGAGTGCGGCGTTACTGACAGGACATGCGCTTCCCGCCCTGGCGGATGTCAATCTGGTGCCGCAGGATCTCTCGTCTGCACCGGTCGTGGCACCCGAAACACTGCAACGCCTGAGCTGGCAACCGCTGGCTGCTTCTCAGACACAGACCACAAAACTCGCTAACAGCGGACAGACGCTGAATGCGCCACACATTGCCGGTCCGGTCGCGGCCTACAGTCTGCCCGCCAATATCGGCGAACTGACGCTGACGCTGAGCAGTGAAGTGGCGAACGGTCAGGTTTTCGCACCGAACGTGCTGGTGCTGGATGAAAACCTGCGTCCTGCGGCCTGGTTCCCCAGCCGCTACTTTACCTATCAGAAGCCGGGCGTGATGGCGGCAGATCGGCTGGAAGGGGTGATGAAATTAACCCCGGCGCTGGGTCAGCAAAAAATCTACCTGCTGGTGTTTACCACCGACAGCGATCTGACACAAACCACCACGCTGCTTGACCCGGCCAAGGCCTACGCCCAGGGCACCGGTCATGCGGTACCGGATATTCCCGATCCCGTCGCCCGCCACAGCCGGGAAGGGACAATCAAGCTGAAGATGCAGACCAGTTCCGGCTCATCCATTCTGGTCGGGCCGCTGTTTGGTTCTTCCGGCCCGAGCGCGGTGACTGTCGGCAATACCGCACCTGCGGCAGCGTACAGCGCAGCACCGGCGCCTGCACCCGCCGCAGCGCCCGCGCCAAAAGCCCGTGCGGAACCGATCATGAGCGACACCGAGAGTTACTTTAACCAGAAGATCAGACAGGCGGTGAACAGCGGTAATATCGATAAGGCGCTGAAACTGCTGGATGAAGCCGAGCGGCTGGGTTCCACCTCTGCCCGGCAGACCTTTATCAGTAGTGTTAAAGGCAAGGGGTGAAGCTGCCCCGACAATACTGATGTTGTTCCATCTGGTGCGCTGCGGCGCACCTTTTTTTGTTGCAGAGATCCTGATTGCATGATTTTTTTGCGTGGTTTTACGCATTGCGTAAGTCATGCTGTGGGCAATAGCGTTTGATGAATATAGGCTAACTAAGCTGTTTCAGGGATGACTTTTCTGGAGGCTATATGCGAAGTTACACGACAACACAGGCCCGAAAATATCTTGCTGAAATCATGGATATCGTGATGGCGGGTGAGCCTGTGATTATCACCCGGCGGGGCGGTTTTGCTGCTGTGCTTATCAGTCGCGAAGAGTTTGATGTCTGGCAGGAAATAAAACAGGGTGCCAATTTTTCAGTCGATACGGAAAAGCGTAATCAGAAACTTTTAATGAAGACTTAGTAACAAAACATTCGCTCTTATCGCGATCAATGCATTTGCATTGCCAATGCACTTGCATTACTGTTGCGCTATCTTGTTTTTTCTAGTGAGAATCCGCAATGGGAACTCTGACTCATGCAAACATCTCTCTGCGTGCTTCATCAAAACTGACAGCCCGCAGCCAGACCACTATCCCTGCCGCAGTTCGTGATGCGATGAATCTGCAACCGGGTGAGAATATCGAATACGCTGTTCTGCCGGGCGGCAAAGTCCTTATTACCCGTCAGGAAACGGTGACTGATGATGATCCAGTGATGGCGAGCTTTCTGAGTTTTCTTGCTGCTGACATACGCAACACACCTGCAAATATTAAAACGCTGGATCGAGGATTATTAACTCGCATTACATCGTTGACCGAAGGTATGGACGTTGATTTGGATGCTCCACTCATGGACGATGAGTAATTAAGTATGGAAGACAGCACGGTTATAAATGGATGGCACGTTTATGTTCATCCCTGTTTTGAATCGCAGCTGATTGCGCTGACCAATGAAGTGGAGTTACTCAGGGCTAAATATCCTGAAAGTTACCAGCGAAAAGCGACGACTAAGCTTTTAGCCGCTGTGCTTAAAGTTATCAATAGTGAGATTTGCGCCGATCCACATCAGGCAAAGTTTCGCCAGGGCGATACGCTGGGAGAACAAAATAAGCATTGGTTCCGTGCAAAGTTTTTGATGCAGTATCGTTTGTTCTTTAGATTCAGCGAGCAACATAAAACCATCATTCTTGCATGGATGAATGACGCTGAGACCAAACGTGCTTATGGCAGTAAGCGTGACGCCTATAAAGTATTTTCAGGAATGTTGCATAACGGCTATCCACCTGACGACTGGGCATTGCTGTTAAAGCAATCTCAGGATTGGGCGAAGATAAATTCTTAAGTTCATTAAATCCTGAACAGAATCTGGTTTGTTTTTCAGACGCTCGTGCTCAGGGTGATCTTATCACTGTTGAGAGGCGCTGATTACAATAGCAGCGTGCGAGCCGTTGCCGGCGCGCACGCTGTAATAACTGAAAATTATGTAAAACAGGCTGCGTCAGAGACGAGTCTGAGTCGCGCGTTGACCTTCAATTGCGCAGTAGTCGCTTCCGGCGTGCCGTCAGATCACGCAGCAGCGTGTCAGTGGCAGGATCGCTGAACAGCGTTTCCAGCGTGGCGCTGAGCTTGCGTCGCCAGTTCGGATATTCATCGCTGGTGCCCGGAATATTGACCGGCACCGCCATATCCAGCCAGTCCTCCGGTTGCAGTCCCAGCAGGGCGCTGTGACTGTCAGCCAGATAGCGCTGCATCGCCCGGTTTAATGCCTTGCTCATGCCGGTGCGAGGTGCATCGCGTCCGGCACGTTTCGGCAGGGCACCAACCCGATGCAGACTCTGCAGCAGCGCCTGCTTCGCTCGCAGCCGATCCTGATATAGCCCGGCCAGCACCACCTTGTCGGGATAGAGGCCGAGTTGTGCGCCGGTGGTCAAATCATCGCTCTGCCACCAGCCACGCAGCGTCGGAAGATCGTGAGTGGTCGCGACCGCCATTGCCTGTCGTGGCCATTCGGCGGGCGGACGAAAACTGTGGGCTGACTCCTGCTCAAAATAGAGCACCTTATAGGAGTAGACCCCGCCATCACGCAGCTTATCGACAATCGCTTCCGGCACCGTACCGAGATCTTCGCCAATTACCATGCAGCGATGACGCTGACTTTCCAGCGCCAGAATCGCCAGCAGATCGTCGATGGGATAGTGCACGTAGGCACCGTGCATCGCGCTATCACCGGCCGGAATCCACCACAGCCGCATTAGCGCCATCACATGGTCAATGCGCAGTGCGCCGCAGTGCCGCATGTTAGCGCGCAGCAGGGCGATCCACGGCTCCCAGGCGCGCTGACGCATCACCTGCGGATCCATGGGCGGCAATCCCCAGTCCTGGCCGCGCGGGCCGAGAATATCGGGCGGCGCACCGATGCTGGCATCCATGCAGTAGAGATCGCGCTCGCTCCAGGTCTCTGCACCACCCTGCGCAACACCCACCGCCAGATCGCGGTAAAGTCCAATCGGCATCTGCTGCTGCTGGCAGATGTCCCAGCAGTCGGCAAACTGCTTCGCGGCCAGCCACTGCAGCCAGAGCCAGAAGCGCACCTGATCGGCGTTCTGTTGCAGGAAGGCCTGCACGGCCGGACTGCCGGGATCCTGCAACGCCTCCGGCCACACCGGCCAGCCCCAGCGATCACTATCCTGTGCTATCTGATCGGCGTGCAGCGCATCAAACAGCGCCTGATGCTGAAGACTCTCGCCTCCTTCACGTATAAATCCATTAAACGCCTGCACCTCGGGATCGCTGGCGTCACGCTGAGTAAACTGCGGCCACGCCAGTCTCAGCGCGGCAATTTTCAGCCGGGTCACCGCCGCATAATCCACCCAATCTGCTGCGCGAGCCTGTTCCAGCGCCTGTTCTGTTTCCGGACGTTGCCACCAGGCCTGAGCGGCAGCGCTCTGCCGGAAGTCAGCGACTGCGCCCACATCGATGTAGAGCACATTAAGCCAGCGCCGGGACGAGGGGCTGTAAGGGCTGGCACTCTCCGGGCTGGAGGGAAACAGCGCATGGATAGGGTTAAGACCGATAAACGCGCCGCCGCGTGCAGCGACCTCCGGCAGCATCCGGCGCAGATCGCCAAAGTCGCCGATTCCCCAGTTCTCCGCCGAACGCAGGGTATAGAGCTGCACGCAGGCGCCCCATAATGACTCACCTGCCAGCAGGGCCGGGGGTTCATAACAGCGGGCCGGGGCAATTATTATCCGGCACGACCACTGCTGCGCGGCCTGTTGCAGCGTCAGCTGATGATAGCCTTCTGGCAGCGGCGGCAGATGCAGCGGCTGAGCGGGCTGGCAGCGACCTGAGCTGATTTCACCCGCTTCACTGGTGAGATGCCAGTGGGCATCGTTAGCGAGCTGTGGCGACAGGCTCAGCAGATCGCCGCTGCGAAAAATCACCACCGGTGGCAGCGGCGTGCTCAGCGGATGGGAAGGTTGCATCACCGCCAGCAAACGCTGGCGGGTCAGGGTCGGGATCGCCTGTGGCTTGCCGTGAGCATTGATATACTCAGCGGCGATGCCCGCCCGGGAGAAATCGTCCATAACCGGATCTGTTTTCATGGCGTTCCTTAGCGTTTCGCTTGCCAGATGCGCTGCTGGTAATCGCGGATAGCGCGATCGGAACTGAACATGCCACAGCGTGCGGTATTGAGGATGGTGGCACGTGTCCAGGCCTCCTGATCGCTCCACAGCGCTTCTACCTGCGCCTGTGCGTCAAGGTAGGGCTGGAAGTCAGCCAGTACCAGATAAGGATCACCGCCTTCCGGGCCGAGACTCTGCAACATCGCATCAAAGGCGTGGCAGTCGCCCTGGCTGAAGGTGCCATCTTCCAGCGCCTGTAAGACCTGATGGAGCTGCGGATCTTTCTTGCGCCACTGCGCCGGGGCATAACCGTCTGCTTTTAAAGCCACCACCTGTTCCACGGTATGCCCGAAGATAAAGATGTTCTCGCTGCCAACCTGCTCAGCGATCTCGACGTTCGCTCCATCCAGTGTGCCGATGGTCAGAGCGCCATTCAGCGCCAGTTTCATATTTCCGGTGCCGGACGCTTCTTTACCGGCGGTGGAGATCTGCTCAGAAAGGTCGGCGGCGGGAATCAGCCGCTCGGCGACGGAGACGTTGTAATCGGGAATAAACACGACTTTCAGCCGGTCACCGATGCGGGGATCCTGATTGATCACCTCGGCCACTTTGTTGATGGCATAGATGATGTTTTTCGCCAGTGCATAGCCGGGCGCGGCTTTGGCACCAAACAGCACCACGCGCGGCGTCCGGTTAGCCTGCGGATCGGTGACCAGCGTCTGCCACAGCGCAATGATGTGCAGCAGGCTCAGATGCTGGCGTTTGTACTCATGCAGTCGTTTGATCTGTACGTCAAACAGCGCGGTAGGGTCAATCTCAATGCCGGTCCGCTGTTTCACCCAGTGCGCCAGCGCGACTTTGTTCTGCTGCTTGATGGCGCGATATTCCGCGCAGAAGGCGGCGTCATCCGCAAACGCTTCCAGCCCCTGCAAGGCATCGAGATCGTTCAGCCAGGGTTTTTGCAATGTCCGGGTGATCAGGGCACTCAGCGCCGGGTTGCACTGATTGATCCAGCGGCGCGGCGTAATGCCGTTGGTCACGTTGTGGAATTTCTCCGGCCACATCTGGTGATATTCCGGGAAGAGATCCTGCACCACCAGTTTCGAGTGCAGCGCCGCCACACCGTTGACCGCGAACCCGCTGGTCACGCAGAGGTTTGCCATCCGCAGCTGGTTATTATGGACCAGCGCCAGTCTGGCCCACTTCGCTTCATCGTCCGGCCAGCGCGCGGTGACTGCCGTTTTTAGCTGCGTGTTCAGGGTATTGATGATCATCATATGGCGCGGCAGCAGGCTGCGCACCAGACGCACATCCCAGCACTCCAGCGCTTCCGGCATCAGGGTGTGATTGGTGTAGGCAAAAGTGTGCTGCGTGATCTGCCAGGCGCGATCCCAGCTCAGCTGATGCTCATCCAGCAGCAGACGCATCAGCTCCGGGATAGCCAGCGTCGGATGGGTGTCATTAAGCTGGATCACTTCATGATCGGCCAGGGTTTCGATGCTGCGTCCGGCCCGATGATGGCGACGCAGAATGTCAGCCAGCGCGCAGGCGCACTGAAAATATTGCTGCATCAGACGCAGTTTTTTACCGTTCTGATGATTGTCATTGGGGTAGAGCACTTTAGTCAGTTTTTCAGCATCAATACCCTGTTGTTCAGCGCGCAGAAAGTCGCCGTCGTTAAAGCGACTGAGGTTAAACGGCTGGGCATGTTTCGCCTGCCATAGACGCAGTGGCTGGCTGATACCATTCTGATAACCCACCACCGGCAGATCCCAGGCTTCGCCGAGCAGTTCAAACGCCGGTTGCCACTGTGGCTGACCCGCAACCGTCACCACTTTACCGCCCAGCCCGACCCGCACGTTAAGCGCGGCGTTGTGGTTAAACCACGGATAGCGGTCGCGCTGCCAGTCATCCGGGCCTTCAATCTGCGCGCCCTGTTCGAAGCGCTGGCGGAACAGACCGTACTGATAGTTCAGACCGTAGCCCGTAGCGGGCTGACCCACATTCGCCATGGAATCCAGGAAACAGGCTGCCAGGCGACCCAGGCCGCCATTACCCAGCGCCGGATCCGTTTCGGTTTCCAGCACGTCAGTGAGTGAGATATCCCAGGCGGCCAGGGCCTCGTTGACCGGGTCATACCAGCCCAGGTTCAGCAGGTTGTTGCCGGTCAGGCGACCGATCAAAAACTCCATCGACAGATAGTTAACATGGCGCAGTTCTGTCGGGGCCGGGGGAGCAGGCTGCTCGACCAGCATATCGGCCAGCGCACCGCTGAGTGCCTGCCACCACTGTGTCGTGGTCATCTCCTGCGCATCGCGCAGGCCAAAACGCTGCCACTGACGGGTCAAGGCAGCATTGAACTGAATCGGGTTGAAATCGGGCTGTGTCATGGTTGATGTCCTGTGAAAACGGAAAATGGATCAATGTGGCGACAGTCTGCCCGCGCGGAAACTCTCGCTCATCCTCCTGCAAAGAATTAGCGGAGGAGGATGGGGAGGGTGGAGAGGATGAGGCTAATCCGAAATCGTTGAAGGAGTGTGATTGCGCACGCTTTTGTAAAGTTTAATTAATGGGTTTGCTTGCATTCATCTGACGAAATGCTGAACCTGTGTAAGGAATAATTACGAAGCGTAAAATAATGATGCGCTCGACAAATGGAGAAACGCGCGCCCATGTTAATACCCGCTAAACTCAGCCGCCCGGTGCGTCTTGAAGGCACTGTGATTCGTGAGAGATTGCTGCAAAAGCTCACCGCTGCAGGTAACTATCGGCTGGTGCTGGTCACCAGTCCGGCGGGCTACGGTAAAACCACACTGGTGTCGCAGTGGGCGGCAGGGAAAAGCGATCTGGGGTGGGTTTCTTTAGATGAGGGCGATAATCAGCCGGAGCGCTTTGCCGATTACCTGATCGCTGCACTGCAACAGGCAACCCACGGTGGCTGTCCGCGCAGTGAACTGCTGGCGCAGAAGCGGCAGTATGTGAATCTCAATGCGCTGTTTTCTCAACTCTTTATCGAGCTGGTGGAGTGGCAGCAGCCTCTGTGGCTGATCGTTGATGACTACCATCTGATTACCAATCCGGTGATCCACGACGCGATGCGCTTTTTCCTGCGCCATCAGCCTGAAAATCTGACGCTGATTCTGATGTCACGTAATCTGCCGCAGCTCGGTATCGCCAACCTGCGGGTGCGTGAGCAACTGATTGAGCTGGGCAGCCAGCAGCTGGCTTTTACCCACCAGGAGGCGCGACAGTTTTTTGACTGCCGACTGGCGGCCCCGCTGGAAAGCGAAGAGAGCAGCCGACTCTGTGATGATGTAGCGGGCTGGGCCACTGCGCTGCAACTGATCGTACTGTCGGCGCGACAGGGTGCCAGTTCGGCTCAGCATTCCGCCCGGCGTCTCTCTGGCATTAATGCCAGCCACCTTTCCGATTATCTGGTCGAAGAAGTCCTGGATAACGTCGATCTGCCTACCCGCCATTTCTTACTGAAAACCGCGCTGCTGCGTTCAATGAACGATGAACTGATCGCCTGTGTCACTCGCGAAGAGAACGGCCAGATGCGGCTGGAAGAGATTGAGCGTCAGGGTCTGTTTCTGCAGCGCATGGACGATTCCGGCTGCTGGTTCAGCTACCATCCGCTGTTTGGTAACTTCCTGCGTCAGCGCTGTCAGTGGGAACTGGCGGCGGAGCTGCCCGCGCTGCATCGGGCTGCGGCAGAGGGCTGGATGGCGCAGGGCTTTCCCGGCGAGGCGATTCATCATGCGCTCGCCTCTGGCGACGCCACCATGCTGCGGGACGTGCTGCTGAAGCACGCCTGGACGCTGTTTAATCAGAGCGAGCTGCCACTGCTGGAGAACTCCCTGAAAGCACTGCCGTGGGAGATGATGCTGGAAAATCCAATGCTGGTACTGCTGCAGGCGTGGCTGATGCAGAGTCAGCATCGCTTCTCCGAAGTCGACAGTCTGCTGGCGCGTTTTGAACAGGCCAGCCGCTGCGAGATCGATGCAGCACTGCGTGGTGAATTTAATGCGTTGCGCGCCCAGGTGGCGATTAACGATGGCAATACCGACGAAGCGGAGCGGCTGGCGAAAGTGGCGCTTGACACTCTGCCAGCGAGCCGTCACTACAGCCGCATTGTGGCAACCTCAGTGCATGGTGAAGTGATGCACTGCAAAGGCGAGCTGGATGATTCACTCAAGCTGATGCGGCAGACCGAACAGATGGCGCGGCGCGATGAAGTGTGGCACTACGCCCTCTGGAGCCTGATTCAGCAGAGCGAGATTCTGTTTGCTCAGGGCTTTTTGCAGGCAGCCTATGAGATCCAGAGTCGCGCCTTTGTGCTGGTCGACGAGCAGCACCTGGCGCAGTTCCCGCTGCATGAGTTTCTGCTGCGCATTCGCGCTCAGTTGCTGTGGGCCTGGGGACGACTGGAAGAGGCGGAGCAGGCGGCCAGGGAAGGCATCAAAGTACTGAACGGTTTCCAGCCGCAGCAGCAGATTCAGTGTCTGGGATTGCTGGTGCAGTGCTCACTGGCACGCGGCAATCTGGATAACGCCCGCAGCTACCTGAACCGGCTGGAAAACCTGCTGAACAATGGCAACTGGCACAGCGACTGGATAGCCAATGCCGACAAAGTCCGGGTCATTTACTGGCAGTTGACCGGCGACAGCCAGAACGCCCGTGACTGGATGCGGCAGACGCCTAAACCTGCCTTTGCCAATAACCATTTTCTGCAGGGGCAATGGCGGAACATCGCCCGCGCGCAGATCCTGCTGGGTGATGTCAGCCAGGCGGAAGTGGTGCTGGAGGAGCTGAATGAGAATGCCCGTGCCCTGCGCCTGATGAGCGATTTAAACCGTAATCTGCTGCTGCTGAATCAGATCTACTGGCAGACCGACCGCAAAGCGGAGGCGCAGCGTGTCCTGATAGAGGCGCTGAAACTGGCGCGCAGCACCGGTTTTATCAGCCATTTTGTGATTGAAGGCGAGATGATGGCGCAGCAGTTGCGGCAATTGATCCAGCTGAATACCCTGAATGAGCTGGACAGCCACCGCGCCCGGCGAATCCTGCTGGAGATCAATAAATATCACCGTCACAAATTCGCCCATTTCGATGAAGGCTTTGTCAGCCGTTTGCTTAACCATCCTGACGTGCCGGAGCTGATCCGAACCAGTCCGCTGACGCAGCGTGAATGGCAGGTGCTGGGATTGATCTATTCGGGCTACAGCAACGATCAAATCGCCGGTGAGCTGGCGGTGGCCTCCACCACCATCAAAACCCACATCCGTAATCTCTATCAGAAGCTGGGCGTCACCCATCGCAGCGAAGCGATGAATCAGGTGCAGTCGCTGCTGAAAATGATGGGCTATGTCTGACGACAGGCGTATTCAGGGGCGGGCTTCAGCCCGCTTTGCCGCATGTCAGCACACCATCGAAACAGGCGGTCTGTATCAATGGGAAGCGGGGCAGTTACTTTACTGCGCAACATGCAGCTCTGATTTGCCGGATTTCGGGCCCTGATTTCTTCCAGCCGGTGCATAAATATCGCATGCATCAGCGCGTTACGGGCTTCACCTTTATTCAGCCCCGCGAGGTCCCGCCTGCAGCAGTTAGGGTAGTGCTTCCTGAAATTACGGATTTCTGAGGTTCAGGAAAATTAATTCTGAGTGGTTAAACAGTGTCCCCTTACCATACCTCTTAAAAGTCAGATGAATTATAGAAAATGATATATGCTTTTGCTTTTTTTTGAGTTCAGGATTGTCATTCCCTGCTTATGAAAAAAGTGCCTTAATAAAAATGCAATATGTATTATTTCATGAAAAGAGTAAATTGTTAGCAGAGTAATTATTAGCCTTTGATGTCATTAGCTATTAACTAGTTAGTTAAAAAATAGCATCCCCGAAAATTTTTTTTAAAATTAAACGAAAACATTATAAAACAACGAAAAACGTTTCATTACACTCCATAGTTTTTATTTTTTAGATAATTTACTTTTAATGAAATAGCTCATTAGCTATGGGGTGGGCCAGCGATTATCTCATGTATTTATTATCTTTAAGGATGGATTATGAGACATAAAAAATTAACGCTTGCTTTGGCTGTTTTTGTCCTCTCTGCGGCGCGACTTGCAGTCGCTGCACCGTTACATAACCAACCGTTTACGAATCACTCCCCACAGACCTTCTTACTTGTCGGCGATGCTAATGGAGGTGACGGCGGCAACGGGGGTTCTGGTTCTAATTCTCCTGGTGGCCCTGGCGGCGATGGAGGAAATAACAGCGCCAGCGGTAACGGGAATGGCAGCGGTAATGATAACGGCACTGGCAACGGCTCCGCTAACGGTAATGGTTCCGGAGACGGTGACGGCGGCGGTGATGGTGGTGACAGCGGTGGCGATGGTGGTGGTGGTGATGGCGGCGGTGCGTAATCAGGCTGCAGAATCTAACTAAAAATGGTCGCCTCATGAAGGCGGCCATTAATTAAAGGATGAAACTTCTATGTCAAAGCTACACAACACGCTGATTTTTTTTCCACTATCTGCAGGGCTGCTCCTTTCCCTGCCGGTATTCAGTCAGACACTCCCGCAGGACACTATTCAGCTGTCTGCCTGTGAGAGCCTGAACGGACAAGATGGGAACGGCAGTTCGCCTGATGGAGAAAGTGGTAAAGACGGCGTGCCCGGTACAGGCTGTCTGAACGGAGGTAACGGCGGTAACGGTTCTGCTACAGGTGGTAACGGCGGAAATGGGGGAAATGGGGCAGGCGCCGCGACTGAACCCTACCATAAACACCACAAACATCATAAAAATGGACAGGGTAGCGCCAATGGTGGCAACGGGGGTGATGGTGGTTCAACTGACAATGCGCCCGGAGGTGCTGGCGGTGATGGAGGTAACAATGACCAGTCAGAACATCTGTAAACGATACCGTACCCTACTAAGGTGCTCCACTCTGATACTGGTGATTTTTACACACTGCGGTTATGCCTCTCCGGCCTCCCCGATTCCTTTTCCTGATTCCTTATCACTGATTTCTGATGGTGGAAACGGCGGGGACGGTGGTACGGGCGAAAACGGAGGGGATGGCGGTAACGGCGGTAATGCTGGTACAGGCTCCAACTCAAATGGCGGAGATGGCGGAAATGGCGGCACTAACGGAGCCGATGGAGGGGATGGTGGCAACGGAGGAAGCGGGAACAACTCATCCGGTGGTGATGGTGGTGATGGCGGTGATAGCGGCGGCGGCATATAAGTCATAGCGCAGAGGATGATATGAAAAACCTTCTCATGAAAGCTGTATATCTCATTATTCTCACCTCAGCATTACTGAGACCTTTCATGGTCGTACTCACGGTAACCTCTTCTCTGGCGGCCGGAATATTCAGCACTGCGGCATGGGCAGACGGCGACGGTGGCGACGGTGGTGACGGTGGCGGTGACGGAAACGGGGGAGACGGAGGGAATGCTGGTTCTGGCAGCAACGGAAATGGCGGCGACGGCGGTAATGGTGGTGAAAACGGAGGAAATGGAGGGAACGGCGGTAATGGTGACGGATCAGGTAATGGCGGAAACGGAGGCGATGCGGGTCCTGGCGGCGTCGGCGGGCAGGGTGGTAGTGGCGGGAATGAGGGAGGACATGATGGTTCTCCCGGAATGAGTGGAGCTAAATAGTTATCCCTAAGCCGTTAACGTGGTCTGCCGGAGGTTAATTACCCCGGCGACTTCATTCATACAGACTAAGCAGACAGCAAGGCAATGCGGAGACACCGAGTTGCCAGGCCTGAACTGCGAAAGCCGGTAAAGTCATATCAGTCGTTTTTACCGGCACCAGTAAATCCCGATCTTCCTTAAAAGACATCGCATAGTGTCAGCCTGAGTGATGGCAGTTTATCCGGCACCACCAACGATCCATTTCCCGCCCGGCCTCTGCCGACTCCTGTGACATAACCCCGGCCTCTTCTGCAGGGGAACGGGTTGAATCGCGGCATGCTGGTCACAGATGTTATGTTGCATTAGATCTGAAAGCCGTTCGTATCAGGCCAGGATATTAAGGATCGCAACATAAAAAGAAGATACAGGCGGTGAACGTCCGTAATGAGCAAGGAGCGGACGTTCCGTTCTTAATGACTGACTGTTACCATTGCATCCAACATAGCACCCGGCTCATCTAACCTTACCCAAAACAAAAATTAATATCCATAAATCAGCTCTATACACGTATGACATCACCAACTCCTCAAGTCACAAAATATTTTGCCGATAACGATTTTTTAACGATCCAAAGTCCTGGAAGACAGATATGAATAAATTTGTTTATTGTATGATTGCTTTGTGTTTTTCCGGTTTATGTTCCGCAGCTGAAGATTTAGGCTTGGGGACATATTTATGTGATGTCCGGATAACCAGCTCTCATACAGAGACGCAGCTTTTGCCAAAAGCTGCTGTCGTTGAAGACAATGGAAGTAACTACAAAGTGAAAATGCTGGGTAATGAGGTAACATCCCCAGCGCTTGAAAGTGTCATAGGTGGTATTAAACAGCAGGCTACTGTTAACGGAATAACCTTCGTAAGACGTCCTAATTACGATGATCGTTTTATCATCGAAAATGCGCATTCCGGCTTCTTTTATAAAATGAGAAACTGCAAAAAAAACTAATATTTTTTCCGCTGATGCTTTAAGCATTAGTATAGGATGGCTTTTAAATTAATTGTGTTTTAAAAGTCCCTGTTTACTATATTAACTTGATTGTGAACCTCATATCTTTGCAGCCATGTTATGATTAAAATGCTTCGACAAATTGCTGTCACCTATCCGGCCGATGAGCAATTTAAACTGCTATCATGTCCGTATGCCTTCCAGTTTAACGTTCAAACTGTATTACCTTTGTATTAATTTCTGGCAACAGCAATGAGGCGGGCCAGACTAAGTTCAGATTTATGTCCGCTATGAGTGAGGAGCAGCCATGACCCCAGGGATGGTTTGAATAAGTGATATCCCTTTACCCGTTTTGAGCTGATGCTTTTCTTAGCAGGATGCTTTATGTTGGTCACACTCATCCTGCAGGGTATAACCATGATAAAAGTAGAAAAATCAGATCCATTCTCTTCAGAATCCCATCGTTTAATCGAAATGCTATCAGCAGAACTTGCCGCTATTACTGGTGATAACGGCAAAAGCAATTTCACCACCCAAGCAATGGGTGATGACAAAGCTTTATGGGCATTAGCAAAGAATTCTCAAGGCAAAGCTGTGGGATGCGGTGCTATACGGCCATTTACCCAAAATATAGCCGAGCTTAAAAGAATGTTTTCAGACCGAAGTGAGTCAGGGATTGGTGGTGCTTTACTCACTTTCCTTGAAAAATCAGCAAAAGAGATGGGATATATCGAAGTTAGGCTGGAAACCCGCCACATCAACTATCGTGCTGTAAATTTCTACATGAAAAATGGTTATGTCCCTATTGAGAATTACGGCCCATATATAGGCAGGACAGAAGCTATCTGTTTCTCAAAGGCATTGCGCTGACTATATTAATTGGAACTGACGTCCGCTCCTGTCACAAAGTAAACTGTCAGCGGGCTGATGACCGCTATATGCCAGAAACGGACACTGTTTTTAATGTGATTTATTTATTTGATGCTGCCTTTGCTGGAGCACAAAGGAAGTCAGGCTACGTTGCGATTACTGCTATCCCCGCTAGGGATAAAACCCATTAGCTAAGCAAACGAACCGCGCCTGGAGACTTGCCCGTTACACGCTTAAAAGCCCGGCTGAAAGCAGCCTGAGAGGAGTATCCTAACCGTTGCGATGCGGTGTCGACAGTAATGTTTTCTGACGACAGCCAGCGGACAGCGAGATGCATCTTTACTTCCGTTACATACCGTAGCGGTGGGACGCCGATAGTGGTCTGAAACCTTTCGGCGAATGCGGAGCGGGATATATGCGATTCGGCGGCGAGTTCTGCCACGCTCCAGTCCCGGCCCGGTTCGCGATGAATCGCCAGGATGGCCTGAGCCAGACGCGGATCGCGCAGTGCTGCAGCCAGGCCAGGGCTATTGCCGCAACCATCTTCCACCCATCCTCTGATAAACATCGCTCCAGCCACATCGGCAAGCCTGGCGAGAATACCTGCATAGCCCACGCGTCCGGAGCATATCTCACGCTTCATCGCATCAAGGATATGCATGAGTCCCGGCCACTGAATCCCGTTTGCATCGGCATGCATAATTTCAGGCAGCACATCCGCCAGCCGCTGCATGCTTCCCAGATCAATTTTCATACATCCAAAAAACAGCACAGCGCCTGGCGTTTCCTGAGTACTCGGGCAGGTATCAATCCCACTCACTTTTTCATCCAGTGGTGCCGTTTCAATATTGTCGATATCCAGCACGTCGGCGGCTGTTGCCGACAAAAGCTGATGCCGTTCGCCGTGGGGAAGAAATACAGCCTCTCCGGCTGAAAGCGTAAGAACTTCGCCGTTTGCACTATGAAGCACCATCTCCCCTACAGCGACGTAGTGCAGATAAGCATGACCGGGCCTGCTTGCGAAGTTCAGGCCAAACGTATCTCCCGTCTGGATACGCTGATATCGCACGCCGTATAGCCGCAGGCCGGAAAGCAGCTCGCTGATGAGTTCTGATGACAGAGCGAAGGATGAAGTCATATGCCTTTTCGGGTTTTGGGTAAAAAAGTGAGGGTTTTAGAGCATAGATCATCCAGCTGCGCCTGAATAGACTTCTTCTCCTGAAACGACTTTCCAGGAGACTTAGAAATGACGGATGAAACTTCTATCAGGGTTCACAAAGAAAGAGTGCAAAGAGATGAGAAAATCCAGCCAGCCTGGCTTGCGGTTTTTTCGTTAACCATGGGTGTTTTTGGCCTGCTCACCGCAGAGTACCTGCCTGCCAGCTTATTAACGCCTATTGCACGGGATTTGGGTGTGTCAGAATCTCTTGCAGGACAGGCCGTAACAGTGACGGCGGTGATTGCGTTATTTGCCGGATTACTGATACCGCGATTAACGCGTGCGCTGGACCGGCGCGTCGTGTTGTTGAGCTTTACCGCCCTTATGATCTTCTCAAATCTGCTCGTGGCGCTCTCTTCAGGTATTGTCATGCTGCTGGCAATGCGCATCCTGCTGGGTATCGCGTTGGGTGGATTCTGGAGTATGGCAGCGGCGGTTGCGATGAGGCTAGTGCCGGAGAGGCTGGTACCGCGGGCGCTGTCGATCATTTTTAGTGGAATCGCGGTAGGTACTGTTGTTGCCGTACCGCTGGGAAGTTATCTGGGCGAGATGTCTGGCTGGCGTAGCGCGTTTATTGCCGCTGCTGCGGTTGGCGCACTCTCTTTTATTTTTCAGTGGCTGACGCTGCCCGGAATGCCGCCGGTAGTCAGGACCAGGACGGCATCCGTATTTTCTCTGCTCCAGAGGCCGGGCGTGAGCGTGGGCATGCTGGGGTGCGTGCTTGCACACACCGGCCAGTATGCGCTGTTTACCTATATACGGCCTGCGCTGGAAGGACTCGCACACATAGACGCAAAAGGGCTGGCATTAATACTTCTGGTGTTTGGCGTTGCTAACTTTATCGGGACACTGTCGGCAGGGTGGCTGATGGAACGCAGCCTGCGTTTTACGCTGATTATTATGCCTGCTCTGGTTGGAGCAGCGGCACTGGGTATGATCACTCTGCCGTTATCAATCGCCGGGCTTACAGCGCTGGTCATGCTGTGGGGGCTGGCATTTGGTGGCATACCGGTGGCGTGGTCAGGTTGGGTCGCCCGGACTCTTCCCGATGAGGCCGAGAGCGCAGGGGGTATGGTGGTCGCCGCCGTCCAATCCTCCATTGCCGCGGGTGCAGCAATAGGTGGCCTGATATATGGCCTCAACGGGGTGACGGGGGTATTCATTACAGCTGCCTGTATCATGCTTACTGCCGCGCTGGTTATTGCATTCCGGGTCAGGGTCTCGCCATCAGCTGAAGGAACGCAAAGCATATAATTTCAGTGGCATTTTAATATGTTGGGACACCTCAATCGAACAGCTTAACATCCCCGGACCGCACAGCGTTCCGGGCCTGCTGGCTGAGTGTGATGGCAAAGGGGCGGGTTAACTGCTGAAGCTGGTTAAATGCGTTTTGAGCGAGGAGCGGAGCTTAGCAATAATCAGTAAGTGCCGTTTACTCGCTATTCTGAAATATCACCATTCTCAGTGGTGATTCAAACGTGCAGAGAAAACATTCCTAAACAGAGAAGCTTGAAAAACAGTTTCCAGGTGATATCTTCAACACATAACTACCTCATCAGGAAGACAGTGTGATTACTCTCAGGAATATGAATGAAGAAGAATTCGTAAATTATCGTTCTCTTTTCATCCATGAATATTCGCAGGATCTGCAAAACAATCGCGGATATCTTTCCGAAAAAGCACGAATCAAAGCCATAGAATCTATTGATACAGTGTTAACAAAGGGAGTTGTGACCCCGGCTAATCAGCTGTGGTGTATCCAACAGCCTGATGAACCAGAGGACGTTATTGGCATCCTCTGGCTGTCGATCACCGGGTCATCAGCCTGGATAAGTGATTTCTACATTTATCCTGACTGGCGCGGCCGTGGATTCGGTGGTCTGGCCTTATGCGAAATGAAAAGATTGCTAAAAATAATGAACATCGATGAAGTCGGACTTAGGGTAGCTCCGAATAATGCCTCAGCCAAAGCACTGTATCAGAAGAATGGCTTTCATATTACCGGCATCAATATGTCTCAAAATTTAAAATAAATAATTTAATAAAGCGTTCTTACCAGTAGCCAAAGAGAATATCTTTTTTAAAGACCCCGCCGTGCAGCGCCTCATAATACACATTTGAGGAAATATTTTTTACGACACACTGCATTATTCTCCATAACCCGCTGAGCAAAGAACGGCCTCTTAATCACAACGGGTTTAACCGTTACCTCATGGGTGATTTTGACTAAGTTTGTCCCGTGAAAAGAATCAGCTTTGTAAGGGGCCGCTCCTGGCATAGAGCAGTCTGACATCGGATAATGCGCGCTATGAGCGAAAAGCGGATGCGATGAAATGAACGCTTACGACCTTATTCGATCAGGATTTTTCACACATCTCTGGCCAGCGTATTGCCTGCAGCACAGCCCTGCCTCTGCCGACCCAGGGTGATCCAGACCATTAGCGCGCAAATCAGCGTGACAGCAGCCAGAACTCTAAAAAGAAACGTATACGCAGTGTCATAACTGTCCTGAAGCAATAATCGTGAAATACCGGGTAACATCGCAGCGGCCTGCTCAGTACTGCCGCCACCCAGCCATGCAGCAGCCTGGTGAATGACCTCTGGCGCATACCCGTGAACGGTGTTTTTCAGATTCAAATCATTCATTTCTGTTAAAAATGCTGACGCCATCGCCAGAGCGATCCCTTCTCCGGCAACGCGAACGGTATTAAAGAGGCCTGCGGCCATGCCCGCTTTCTCCACAGATACAGCTGAAAGTGCCAGACCATCCATCAGTCCCCATGGAAGCGCAGCGCCGGTACCCGTCATAATCAGTGAAAGCACAAGAAAATTACTGCTGTTATCCGGTAGTGCGTATCCGAGGAAAAGCAGCCCGACTGATGCAATAATAAGTCCCGCAGCTGAAACGGTTCCCGGAGAAAACCACCTTGTCAGCAGTGCGGCAATGGACGGGAAAACCAGCATTGGAGACGTCAGCGCCATAAGATAAAAAGCGCTCCGGGACTCACTCATCCCGTCACCGCCCATAAAATGCAGCGGAATAATAATCAGCAGCACAACATAGCAATAGCATGTTGCTATCGGCAGTAGCAGAACGCCGGCAAAGCGCGGGCGCAGCAGCAGAGAGATATCCAGAACAGGATTTTCAACCCCCAGGCAACGCACTACAAACCCGCTGAAAAGCAGCATGGCGGAAATGAAAAGGGCGAGTGTGGGAAACGATAAAAACCCAAAGGCAGGTATAAGCATCACCGCTGATGTAAATAATATCAGGGCTGCAGTAAACATGATTAATCCTGTGCCGTCTGGTTTCTGATGTCCGCTCTCCTCTGATGCTGGCAGAAACGCAGCACCAGTCAAAATTACAATGCCTGAAAGCAGAGCTAACATGGCATACAACCATCTCCAGCCCAAAGCATCCGTAATGAAACCCATCAACACAGGGCCGAACGCCAGGCCCACGCCAAACATAGTGCCAAGTACGCTGAAGGCCCGAGTCCTGTCCGGACCTTCATAGAGACGGGCCAGTGCGGCGCTGCCGCTGGCCAATATCAAGGCCGCCGCAAGACCCTGCAGTGACCTGAACAACCCAGCCATAAAGATATCCTGTGTCAGGCAGATCATAACGCTGCTCAGGCAAAACAGGGCTGAGCCTGCGGTAAAAATGCGCTTTCTGCCAGTAACATCCGCAGCAACACCGGCTGACAACAAAAAACTGCCGAAAGTCAGCATAAATCCATTCGTCAGCCATGACAGCGCGGCAGGCGAGCCGCCAAGCGCCTGTTGTATTGCCGGCGTGGAGATTACACCACCGGTAAAGCTTAACGGCAGCAATATAGCTGCCAGATAGACAGAAAAGGCTGCCATATTCCTGGCATATGGACTGGGTGTTCTGGCTGAAGTTGCCATTGGGTCACCTTATGTTTCCGAAAAGCGGATGGGTTAACAAACTTCAGCAATGTTATTGCAGACATCAGAGTGAATAAATACACTGAAAATCTCTTCTTAACGGACATTAAGTTTATAATCAATGGACAGTCTGACCTCTCTTACTTCGTTTGTCCGGACAGCGGAGACGCTAAGTTTTGTACAGGCCGCAAGGTTGCTTGGGATTTCTGCCTCAGCGGTCGGGAAGAATGTCGCCAGACTTGAGCATAAACTGGGCGTACGTCTCTTATACCGCAGTACAAGAAACGTGAGTCTGACAGCGGAGGGGGCTGCTTTATTAATCCGCTGCCAGCATATTCTTGAGCAATTACATGAGGCGGAGTCAGAACTGACGAGCAGCTTAGCGCAGCCTGCCGGGAAGCTCAGGGTTTCACTGCCTGTCATTGGCTACAGGTTGATCCTTCCTCTTCTGCCGGACTTTTCCCGCCGTTATCCTCATGTAGAACTCGATCTCGATTTCAGCGACCGGCTGGTAAACATCATTGATGAAGGATTTGATGTAGCCATACGAAGCGGTGAACTGACGGACTCCCGACTGAAATCTAAAAAGGTTGGTGATTTTCGTTTTGTGCTCTGCGCCAGCCCTGACTATTTGAATGAGTATGGCGTACCCGGCTCGCCAGCGGATTTAACGATGCACAGGTGCATTTCTTTTCGTTTTCCCTCAACGGGGCTGCTCCAGCCCTGGGAACTGCGCGGTATGTGCCCGGGTGCTGACTTGAGGACAGCCTCTGTTCTGACCGTAAATAATATAGAGGCTTCTGTTCTCCTGAGCCTGTCAGGTATGGGGATTTGCTATGTGCCCGGTTTTGTCGTTCGCGAATCTTTGAACACGGGGCAACTGAAAGAGGTATTGCCAGGTAGCTGTACCAGGCAGGGGGTTTTCTCGGCACTCTGGCCAGCCAGCCGGTATCTCTCACCGAGAATACGCTGCTTTGTCGATTTTATTGGTGAGTCCGGCCTGTCTCTGTAATCTGTACCAGGCAGTTAATGCTTTCTGAAATCGTATGCACTTTTATGCTTATTTTAAAATCATGAACGTCCGCTCCTGGCATAAAGTGGACATGAATCATGTATAAAATTCGTTAAGAGAGAAGTTGATATTAACAATCTTTCCTACCTCTTATGAGGTAATTGTTAACATCAGTATTGTCTAATTACTGGGTAACAGGTTAGACCTTGTTGCGATTCAACCTAAATATTCTCTTTCTTACGCCTGCTATAAAGTTAATGAATAGTTAACCGATAATGATGATTAAGATGCTTTTAATCTGCATTATTTGTGTTCTTATAAAAATTAATTCAGCAGGGTGTAAAAATGAGTAATATTCTTAACAATATTAATCTTACCGCTAAGTTTGCAATTCTGGGCTTGTTTTGCCTTGTTCTTTTTTCAGTTCCTACCGTGCTTTTTGTGTCAGAAGGTAATAAATATATTCAGGACAAGCAGAAAGAAGTAACAGGAGTGCCTGCTGAAAACAAAATCCTTGCCCTGTTGAATCTGATACAGCGCCATCGCGCTGAAACAGCCCTCGCTATTGCGCAAAAAAATCCTGCCACCTCATCGCGTCTAAGTGTTAGAGATGACATTGTTACTATCACCGATGTCATCAAGAAAGAGATGGCGCAGACAGAAGGCAGTGCGGGTTTAATCGAAAAAATCAATGGGGTGCGTGCACAGTGGGACGCGCTGCAGCAGGACATTGATGCTTCGAAACTGAATCAAACGACCAGTCTTGACGCACATGCGCAACTCATCCGCAAACTTCTTAACACAAACCGCGACGTGCTGGATTTTTACGGTTTGTCGCTTGATTCAGATATCAGTACGTACCGCCTGATTATCAGCAATTTCTCATCATTGCCTGAGCTTACCGAAAGTCTGGGTAAAATTCGTGCGTTCGGGACTTCACTGCTTGCCAGGAAAGAAGCCGTTAGTGAGGCTGACTCTGTCCGTATGGAATCATTAATCAGCACGGGTGCCTATAATCTGGATATGTTTGCTCAGGACTCAGAGAAGCTTTTTTCGTCTGATACAGGGCTGAAGCAGAAATTCAGTGCCGATGCAGACGCGGCCGTGCAGGAAGCCCAAAATGCCCTGAAAACTGCAGGGGCGTTATTTATTAGCCGCAGTATGACGAATCAGAATCCTCAGGACTATGCCGCAATTTTTACCAGCGCGATTAACAGATTCAGTACCTACGCGATTGCGGGCGGTAATGAACTGAATGACATGCTGAACCAGCAGATTACGGACCACCGGAATGCACAGTATGGTTTGCTGAGCGTTCTTCTCTTTATGGTCCTGCTTTCTGTCTTTTTCGCATTGATCATTATCCGTTCTGTTACACGACCTATCGGTGCCGCGTCAAAGCTTGCGCTTGAAGTAGCAGAAGGCGATCTGACAGCATCTTTTTCCGTGACAGGACGCAATGAAACAGCCGGTCTGCTTAAGGCATTACTGCAGATGAGTCAGCGCCTGACGGTGACGGTAGAAAACATTAAATCTAATGCCGTCACCATTGCCACCTCATCTGAGGAGATTGCCCGCGGTAACGGCGATCTTTCTGCGAGGACGGAAGAACAGGCTGCATCACTGGCTGAAACAGCCGCCAGTATGGAACAGCTCTCTTCGATCATCGGCAACAATGCTGAAAACACCCGCCATGCTGCAGAAATGGCCAGCTCGGCTACCAGCGCGGCATTGCGTGGCGGTCAGGCAATGGAATCAGTGCTGGGTTCCATGGAGAAAATCAGCAGCAGTGCAGGGCAGATTAAGGAAATCATTTCTGTCATTGATGGGATTGCGTTTCAGACGAATATTCTCGCGTTAAACGCGGCTGTTGAAGCTGCCCGGGCCGGTGAGCACGGTAAAGGCTTTGCCGTTGTTGCGGCGGAAGTCAGGTCGCTGGCACAGCGCTCGGCTGGCGCGGCGAAAGAAATTAAAGGACTGATCGAAAAGTCTGTGGAGAATGCTGAGCAGGGCATTTCGATGGCCCGGGATGCAGGTGAAAAAGTGAAGGAGAGTATGGATGCGATTGAACAGACAGCACAGCTGGTGAGAGAAATTTCATCTTCTTCAGAAGAGCAAAGTGCAGGCGTATCGCAGATAAATATTGCCGTTACTCAGATGGATCAGGTCACACAGCAGAATGCCGTGCTCGTTGAAGAGTCAGCATCGTCTGCTGATGAACTTGCAAGTCGAGCCGCTAATCTGAGGGACGCTGTTAGCGTGTTCCGCACAAACGCTGGTTAAAATTTCCGTTAAGTGCTTCTTTTATATGTCTGTAAACGGCGTGCTGTCGGCGCATTTCTGAGGTCTGTCATCTCAGTAACAGTATCTCATAAGCCATCCTACGGGATGGCTTAATTCCTTCCTTACGTAACTTTGGCACAAAGCGGACATACGTGCTGCAAGGTCCGCTTTGAGCGAAAAGCGGCCGTCAAATGTACGATGACAGTGTAGTTTTGCCAAAATAGACATAACATACCTATCGCACATGCAGGCGACAGGCAAAAAACCGCCATCTGAGTGGGTCAGCTGCGGAAGCAGCCGGGGAGAAAAGGTTATGCATCCCGGAAAATCCGGCGTTCAGCGAACGCTGTCACCTGTAAGCCTTGCTAAAAAAAAGCGAACGGCACAAACCATGTGCTGCCGATCACGTAACGCCGAGAGAAGAATAAAAAAACCGCCGTGCAGGCGGTTCAAAGAGGTATTCAGTGGCTTTTGCTCTTATCGTGGCCGGTCGGAGCAGCCGCCGTTTGAGCTTAATGATAAAAGGCATCGGCAAGATAGCAAGCGTATCTCGGGCCGCGTTCCGGACGGATCCCACGGTATTTGCAGGATAAATAACCCGCTTTAGGCAAAAAAAAACCGCAGGGGGCCGAAGACGTGCAGTGGCTGAAAACTCCTGAATCCCTGGCCTGGTGTTGGCTTGCCGCTTATCTTGAATCTACTATGTGTAGTATCGATAGTAGCTTAGAAAACTACAACATATTGTATCTGCGACAGCTCGTTGCGGTCCGACATTCAGAGTTATAGGGGTTTTACCAACCAGCGGAAGATTAAGAGTACTAATGAGGGGGCCATTATTCTGAATCAATCGTAACCAATTTTATATCACCTATAATTTTCAGGAGTGTACAGCATAAAATCAACCTTTCCTGACTTGTATTCATCAGGCTGCTCACCCATTTCAAGATAATGTAGCGCCAGTGTTATTGCCAGCTGAGCATGCCTCAACGTATTTTGATCTATGGTCAATGTCAGCACTCGTTGTTCGAGTAATTGCCGTGTTGTATTGTAAAGTTCATGAGTGACGTAAACTACTTTACCTCTAAGATTATAATCATTCAAAATCTCACTAACCTGAGTGTTACCCATGCCTGTATTATAAATTCCGACAATATCTTTATCAGATGCAAGGGTTCGGTTTAATAAAAGACTGATAAGCTCCCGTTCATCCTGACTGTAAATAGGTTCGCGCACATTGATTTTAGGATAAAATTTCTGCATTACTGAAATAAAGCCATCGACACGCTGACGATGGACTGCGTATTGCGTACGGCCGCTAATTATCACCACGTCCCCATGTGATGGTAGCATACCACCAAGTACAAAGCCTGATGTACGGCCTGCGCTATATTGATCAATTCCTACGTGGCACAATCTATCAGATCCTGGTAAATCTGCCACAAGGGTTATTACCGGGACACCGCGAGATTTACACAGGGTCAGCATTTCATAAATAAGTGGGCTCTCATGTGCAAATATAATCAAAGCGTCCATTTTTTTACTGCTGGCTTCAATGTGTTTTGCCATTTTTTCCGGAGAAGCTTCAGAGAATAAAGTTTTATGAAGTGTTATTCTGCGATAGCCTAAGTTATCCGCCAGCATGGAAAAATCTTTAGCAAGCTGTTCGAAAAAAAAAGATTTATTACTGCTCAACAGGACCTCAAGCTGCCAGGAGGGTCTATGCTTTTCCGGCAGAATACGCTTAAGTCCCGCATCACGGGCGGCCTTGAGTATTAGATTCTCCATGGCCGGCGATACTCCACCCCGATCATTAAGCACCCGATCAACTGTTGCAACACCTACACCTATTTTCTTTGCAAACTCAGTAATAGTTAATTTTTTCATATTTTATCATATTTACTTTAACAGGTTTCGTCACTATCAAACTATAGTAAGTAATCTATAACACTGCCAGCGTTACAATCTTAACTTCAATTTATATTCTTTTCACATAAAAGACAAATAAATTTCACTTAAAATTAAGAGTAACACTCCAACAAAACTCTACTTTAAGAAATACATAAAACTTACTCGCATAAAAATTAACTTGAACTTATAGAACTTTTTCAAAAGCAACGCTGCGAGACATCGCATTCCTTACGAACAAATCAGCCGACTCTAAGTTTGACCAAAATGGCATTTAATTTTTAACAGAATCATATCATTAAACAATGAGTAGAATTATTTGCCACAATAAATAATGGCAATATTTAAAGTATTATTTACTCTGGATTTTTGACGCGATTTAAATATAGACCCTTTTTTCATGCAACAAATAGATGCATATGAAGAACATTAATATTCAGCCTTACCATGTCAATCAGCTTTTATATTAGATTATACTTAATAATAGTTTGATAGGATAAAATTTTACTCTCTACGAAAGTTTTCAGCCGGCGTAAGGAACTAACAGCATGAGTGAGTTAAATTGAAGATGTTAACAGCAATAGATGCTAACCATAATGTTCACTGCCTGAGTCAGCAGAGCCCGTCAGGAACCCGGACTCAGCAAAGTTATTAAAAGCTTAGTTATTTTTATAGCTCTGAGCCCGTGTTAAACAGGGGATTCACCTAATATCCAGTTAGGCCCGGTATCAGGAAAGCCTGCCGGATAGCGGCTCGCGGCATTATATGACTGAATCCATCCGGGATAACGTGTACCCGGATGACTGACCTTGTCCAGCATTTCTTTTTCCTCCTCGCTGAGATTAACAGACAGCGCGCTAAGGTTATCTCTGAGCTGATGCACATTGCGCACACCCGCTATGACGCTCGTCACCTGCTTAGAAGACAGCAGCCAGGCTATTGCGATGCTGGCAGGAGTAGTGCGGTGTTTTTCAGAAATTGTTTTGAGAACATCCACGATGTCCCATGCCAGGCTTTTATCAACGGGTGGAAATTCAATTTTTGCGCGTCTTGCAGAGGCCTCATGACTACCACTGCGGTCAAATTTGCCTGAAAGCAGGCCTCCTGCAAGAGGGCTCCAGCATAACAGTCCGGTTTGGCTATCCTTAATTGCCGGAAGGAGTTCATGTTCAATGTCGCGGCAGGCCAGTGAATAAAAAGACTGTACGCTGGCAAATTTCTCCAGCTTATGTTCACCTGAAATACCCAAAGCTTTGGCAATCTGCCAGCCGGCATAATTCGAACAGCCTATATAGCGAACCTTGCCCTGACGCACCATGTCGTCCAGTGTCCGCAGAACCTCTTCAATCGGTGTTACGGTATCAAAATTGTGGACCTGATAAAGGTCAATGTGATCGGTCTTAAGCCTTTTAAGGCTGGCTTCCAGCGCCTGCATAAGGTGATAGCGCGACTGCCCTGCATCGTTTGCGCCCGCATTCATTCTGCTGTGCGCTTTTGTTGCAAGAAAAACCTGACTGCGTCGCTGTGCCAGCACTTCGCCCAGCACGCTTTCAGAGCCCCCCATACCGTAGATATCCGCGGTATCAATAAAATTGATGCCGGCGTCCAGCGCCTCACCAACGATAATGTCCGCCTCTTTGCCCGTCAGGCGGCCGATGGCATTACCGGCGGCATTATCCGCCCCGCCAAATGTCATCGTCCCGAGACAAATGCGTGAAACATAAATCCCAGTTTTACCCAGTTCTGCGTATTTCATTTTGTTTTCTCCGTTAAGCTTCAAATGATAATGACGCAGACAAACGCTTTCTTTTATTATAGAAATCCCTTTTTTATTATTCATTCGTCCAGGAAGTTATGGATCCGTTGTCTGATATTCTTTCACTTCTGAAGGCAGAGGCCATCCTTACGGCCCGTATGGAAGCACGTGGCCCCTGGGCAATGCGGTTTCCCTCTTATAAACACATTAAGTTCGGCACTGTGCTTGAGGGGAAATTCTGGCTTTGGATGGACGGAATACAGCCTCTGCTGCTTGAAAAAGGGGACTTCTATCTTCTGACTTCGGGTGACGCTTACTGCTGTGGCTCAAGTCCGGCATTGATGGTAAGTGACGGACGGCAGATTTTCTCTTCTCACCGTGAAGCGGATGGTGTGGTCCGCTACGGACAGGGAGAACTTATCAGTGAGGGGATTGGGGGGAGATTCGTATTTGAGGAGGCTTCCAGCCCGCTGCTTTTAAAACATCTGCCTCAGGTGCTGGTTTCACGACGAGAGGAAAGTTCTTCTCCTGCACTCACCGCCCTTATCACTTTGCTTTCGCATGAAACATCAGCGCTTCGTCCCGGACACGACATTGTGGCCAGTAGCATGGCAATACTTGTTCTGGTGCAGATGCTGAGGGAATACTTAGAGATTAATCAGAAAGGGACATCCTGGCTGAATGCTCTCGGTGACAGGAAAATAGGACCCGCACTGACACTGATACATTCTTCTCCATCTGCAGACTGGACGCTGGCAAGTCTGTCTGCAAAATCGGCTATGTCCCGCAGTGCGTTCGCCAGTAGGTTTCATCAGCTTACCGGTTCAACGCCCGGGAATTATCTGACGTCATGGCGAATGGAGCTGGCATGCGCTGAACTCAGAAAGCATCACTTAAGTATTACTGAGATAGCCAGATTAACCGGATATAAATCTGTTCCCTCTTTTTCTCTGGCCTTCAAACGTCATACCGGAAGAACGCCAGGAGGCTATCGTAATCTGCATAAGAACTGTTAACAGGCCACTCCGATAATTGTCTTTTTAATGCATATGCATAATTATCAAAAATTTACCGCAGTATTCAAATATACAATGTCCGCTTCTGGCACAAAGCAGCCGTTCTGGCGGCGACTTATCTAAACAACATGGGGAACAGTTTATTGCCCATGTATGGCAGAAATATACCCGCCGCGCGTTCATCATGATTACGGTTGCTTGCTGTTACCCAGCACTTTGTTAATCGCTTCGGTCCCACATTGATCGTCGGATTCCGCGCCGCCGGTGCCCGCCATGCCGATAGCGCCGATCCACTGGCCGCGATATTGCACCGGCACGCCGCCGCCAAGCAGCAATAGCTCATTAACCGTATTCAGATTGACGCTTTCCGGTGAGGATTGCGCCTTTATGGTCAATTGTCTGGTCGGCGTTTTGGTGGAGAGCGCAGTAAACGCTTTACGCCATGCCGCCTGGGTATTGTGCGGCCCCACGTTGTCATCCCGCATCAGCGTGACCAGATTTCCACCCCGATCCACCACGGCAACCACGCCCTGACGATTCATGTTATGGCAGACGGACAAGGCCTCCGTTGCCAGTTGATTACTCAGCGCCTGCGTCATGTCATAGACGGAGGCTGGCTCAGCAGCGAGCGCCACGGCAGGTCCGGTAGTCAGCATCAATGCCAGCAGTAAACGTTTCATTTATTTCAGCTCCCGCGATAGGTGGAATAACCGTACTGGCTCAGCAGCAACGGAATGTGATAGGTGGTCGTGGTATTGGTGATATGGAACTCCACCGGGATTTCGGGGAAGAAACTCTGCTGTTGATGTGCCGCAAAATAGTGACCGGTTTTAAAAATCACCCGATAGTCACCCGCCTCAAAGGGCTTTGCTGGCCACAGGGCATCTATCCGACCCTGCTGGTTAGTATTGGCGGTATTCAGTACTTTCCAGCTTTCTCCCTGTTTCTGCTCAAGCATTACCTCAACCTCTGAGGCTGGCAGCCCGGTCTGCTGGTTCAGCACGTGAACGCTCAGCGGATTTTTACTGGCCGCTAAGGTGACCGTGGGAACGGCAAGCAGCGTGGTGAGGGCCAGGGCAGTGAGACTCTTTTTCATTTTTTAATACTCCGGTGTTAATCACCCCGCAGTTATACCTGTACGGTTGTTCGTTCTGCCTGTCAGAAAGATGACCATATTGTCATCTGGCGCTGAAACACTGGGGCGGTCATAAATTTCATGGCAAACTGCGCCGATGAAACTATTGCTGATCGAAGATAACCAGAAGGCGAGCGCCTGGGTGCGTAAGGGGCTGGAAGAAGCGGGCTATATCGTGGATTACGCCGCAGACGGCCGGGATGGCCTGCATCTGGGGCTGTCACATCCCTACAGCCTGGTGATACTGGATATTATGCTGCCGGGGATGGATGGGTGGCAGGTGCTGAAAACCCTGCGTACCGCCAGTCAGATTCCGGTGATTTGCCTGACCGCCAGAGACTCGGTGGATGATCGGGTGAAAGGGCTGGAACTGGGGGCCAATGATTACCTGGTTAAGCCGTTCTCTTTTGCGGAGTTGCTTGCTCGGGTAAGAAATCAGCTACGGCAGCAGCAGCCGCACAGTAGCGTACTACGGGTGGGCGATCTGGTGCTGGACTCAGCGCGCTTTCAGGTTCTGCGTGACGGTGTCACTCTTGCACTGACGCGCAAAGAGTTCATGCTGTTATGGCTGCTCGCCAGCCGTCACGGTGAGATTCTGCCGCGGACGCTGCTGGCCAGCGAAATATGGGGCGTTAATTTCGACAGTGAAACCAATATCGTCGATGTTGCTATCCGCCGCCTGCGCCGTAAAGTCGACGACCCCTTTCCTAAAAAGCTCATCACTACGGTAAGGGGCATGGGATATTGCCTTTCAGAAAAAGGAGGCGAGGGTGACTAGCCCTTCTCTGACGCTGCGGCTGACGGCAATTTTTACGCTGATCATGGCGATGGCCTGTGGCGGCATCAGCCTGATTCTGTATAAAGCGTTACGCAGTGAACTGGTCTGGCGGGACGATCAAACGCTGATTAATCGGGCGGCGCAGTTAAGACAACTGCTTGAAGATGGTGCCCATCCCAGCTCGCTGCCGCTCTACTTCAATCGGATGGTCGATATCCATCAGGACATTCTCAGCATCCGCTCGCAGCATGAGCAAAACGTCAGTATTAATCATACCGGGATAACGTTGCCCGCGATCTCGCCCACGCCGGTCAGTACGCCACCCAGTGAGAAACAGCTGCACCGCTGGATCAATGCGGACAAGACGGAAGCGTCGGCGTTAAGCCTGCAGGCAAACTCCTCGCTCGGGCCGGTAACCATTACGCTTGCCCGGGTCGCGCGGGAGCGAGCACTGATGCTGGAGCGTTATCGCCAGCAAAGCATTCTGGTTTCACTGGCGGCCATATTGCTGTGCGCCGCAGTCAGTCCGCTGTTGATTCGCAGAGGGCTAAGGGCGATCGGCCGGTTAAGTAAGATCGTGGCAGAAACGGCCAGTGACCGGTTAAATCAGGCCGTGCCGCTTCAGGCTATCCCGCAGGAGCTCCTACCGATTGGCAATGCGCTTAACGCTATGCGTCAGCGCTTATCCACGGACTTTATCCGTCTGACCCAGTTTGCCGACGATCTGGCCCACGAAATCCGCACGCCCATTAATGTGTTACTGGGCCAGAATCAGGTCGCGCTGGGTCATGAACGCTCAGCCGCTGAATATCAGACGCTGCTCGAAGGCAACATTGAAGAGCTGGAGAGTCTGTCGCGTCTCACTGAAAACATTCTCTTTCTGGCTCGCGCCACGCACCACAATATCAGACTCAATAAACAGGACTTCCTGCTGCAGGACGCGCTGGAAGTGCTGATCGACTTTCTTGAACCGGTTGCGGAAGAGCAGGAGAAGCTCATTGAGCTGAGCGCCGAAGGCAGCCTCACCGCGGATAAAATGCTGTTCCAGCGTGCGATGAGCAATCTGTTGATCAACGCCATTCGTTATTCGCCAGAAAAAGGCACGATTCAGGTCAGTACCTTTCATCACGCTGACTTCGTTGAGATTGAGGTGTCGAACGCGGGCGAAGCGCTGGAGGAGCCTGAAAAATTATTTGAACGCTTCTGGCGGGGCGATAACGTCCGTCATACGGCCGGAAGCGGGCTGGGACTGTCGCTGGTACGCGCAATCGCCGCTTTACATGGCGGAAGTGCTTACTACCGGCATGAGAACGGGCACAATATCTTTGGCCTGCGCATGCCCCGAAAGTGAGCGTCTGTACGAAAAACCTCATCCGTGCTGCTTTAATGAAAGCAGAGGGGGATGGAAGCGATCTGCGGAAGTCATAAAGTCAGACACAGCCACCCCCTTGCCTGTTTCACGCTACCTAACCGGCACGGTGGTCAGGTAGCGTCAATTACCAGAATATCCCTTGTCACTTTCTCGGGTAAATCCCGGCACCACTGAGCATACTGGTGACATCCTGCGGGCCCCAGGTTCGCTGGAGTCTGCATCGGCACATGACGGTGAAGTGTTTAAAGGCTGGCCCCTTCAACCAGCACAAACGTCCCGTGCGCAGCCCCTGCACGCAACAGCCTGGCAGCCTGATACGCAGGGCTTTCATAAAAACCTTTGGCTTCGGCAAAAGATTCGAACTCAAATACCACATGCCGTTCATGCGCCTCTCCCTCCAGATTTTCATACTGCCCTGACCAGGCAACGATCTTCGGATTAAACGCCTGCATGGCTTCGCCTGCAGCTCTGGCATAGTCAGCGTATGCGACAGGGTCCGATACGGTCACGTGAGCGATTAAATAACCTTTGTTCATTTCTCTTTTCCTTCCTGACAGGGGGTAAAATCCAGCGTAAGGCAGCGCGACTGGCGTGCACCAAACCCGGAATGGGGGTTAAGCTTTCAACTCTTCCTTCGGGTCAACGGATTGAGTGGTGAGTAACCACCTTTTCACTGAGTGCTTCCCGGTACTCTGAGCCATGTTTGCCGCGGAATCGGCAGTGATCTGAGCCGGTGCTTATGTACATAAACCTGCATGGCAGTTCGCAACGGCGTTAAGCCTTCAGAGAGACGATTCCCCGTCATAACGTTCAGATCGCGTTCTGCAATATCCGCGGTGTGAAAGCAGTCTATTACCCATTAATATGGTGATAAATAACGTAAGAATTAACGCACTGTTACTCCTAAGGGGAACAATGAAAAACCTTGCGGCGCTGATTATTTTTGCACGCGTGGCGGAAATGAAGAGTTTTACTCAGGCAGCTGAAAGCCTGGGTATTCAGAAAGGACGCGCCTCATTAGTGGTGCGCGAACTCGAAAGGGAGACAGGCGCGACGCTTCTGCATCGCACCACGCGAACAGTGCAGTTAACGGAAGATGGACGGGCTTTTTACTCACGCGCCCGCGATCTGTTATCGGAAGCCGAAGAATTACAGTCCATGTTCTCTCACGAGGGGATGTCACTGCGGGGCAGGATACGCGTTGATATGCCTGCCGTGCTGGCACAATGCGTGGTAATCCCCGCGCTGCCTCAGTTGCTGGAGGCACACCCTGAACTGGAGATCGAGCTTTCAAGTACCGATCGGCGCGTTGATTTAGTTCATGAAGGGTTTGATTGTGTTATTCGTCTGGGGCCAATCGTTGATGACACGCTTATTGCTCGCCCGCTGGGGAAACTACGCATGATTAATGCCGCCAGTCCCAGCTATCTGGCGCGCTTTGGGATACCGCAGACGATTGATGACCTTCTCAGTCAGGGACACCAGATGGTCCATTACCAGCGGAGCTTTGGTTCGAAGCCAGATGGCTGGGAGTATCCGGCGGATGACGGCTATCAATTGCTGATGTTACCCGGCGCCATAAGGGTAAATAGCGTACCGGCCTATCATGAGGCGGGACTGGCCGGGCTGGGCTTGATTCAGGGCGGTTACTCCACGCTGGCGCCCTATATTGAGCGCGGTGCGCTGGTTGAAGTCCTTACCGATCTGTGTCCTGAGCCGCTCAGTGCCTCTTTTGTTGTCGCGCACCGACGAAATCTGTCGCGGCGTGTCAGAGCCTTTATGCACTGGACCGAAGAAATTTTAAAACCTTATTTTGACTGATAGCACAGTGATTCTTACGCCAGATAAAAGTACAACAACAGGGTATGTGGCAAACCAAACCAGAAGTACAAATTTAATCACCGCTATGCTAATATTTCCGCGCTTATTAAAGCGTCCTGCCATGCGTAGAATTTTTGGGAACGCAGTATGATCGATAAATATCAAATTCATCATGACGTCGATGTGCTGCTTTTCATACGCCACATCTGCAAACTCGTTTATACGGGACTTATTTTGCTGCTGCTTATTCCTCATATTGCCAGTGCCGAAATAAAAGATGGCAAAGCCAATGATATCGTCAGTGGTATTATCAGCTTCACCCAGTGGACGGGCTTAAAACAACCGCCTCAATTATGTATTTTTTCTTCAGCCCGGCATCTCTCCTTGCCGGACAATGCCTCCTCTGCGGCAGCCACATTCACCGTTGTTTATCTTGCCAGCGCAGGCGACCTGCCGTCGCACAGATGCGACGCCGTCTATTTCGGCGATCAAACGTCACAACAGCAGGTGGACCTGATTCAGCAGTTTAAGGGCAGAGCCGTCCTTACCCTCGCGGAGAACAATGCGGATTGCACGCGGGGCGCCGCGTTTTGCCTGATTTTTCATCCGGGCCACACGCTTTTTTCCGTTAACCTTGATTCGCTTGCCAGAAGCGGTGTCAGGGTGAGTCCGGACGTGCTTTTGCTGTCCCGCGAGAGAAGCGAATAAAATGAAATTCGATAAAATAAGAAATGACAAATCATCGATACGCAATAAACTGCGAAAAATAAGCACCATCAACGCTGCGGTGATATTACTGTTGTGCTGGCTGTTGCTCTCCTCGACGTCGCTGCTATTTATTAAAAATTACGAGAAGCGAAACCTTGAATTAATCGGCGCAACCCTCAGCACCACGCTAACCGCTGCGACCGTTTTTTCCGACAGTTACGATGCGCACAATAAAATTGCACGGCTCGGCAATGAAGGGATGTACGCGTCTGCGAAACTGGTCACTAAAGATCAAATTGTTCTGGTCAACTGGCATGCTCAGCAGGAGCAGACGGGCTGGTATTCGCGGTTATTACGTGAGTGGATTTATCTTAAACCGCTTAACGTCAGTATCATTCACTCTGACGTTGCTGTCGGTACATTAACGCTGGAAGGCACCGTGACCGGCGCGGTGAGTTTCATTCGATACTCCTTCATGATTCTGACCAGCGGTATGCTATGTGTACTGATTATCTCCCTTTTGCTGAGTGAATTTCTGCATCGGGGTATGCTCGCTACACTGCGCAACATTACCAGCTCGATTCACTATGTGATTCATTCCGGTGATTTTTCCTTGCGTATACCGGAGAGCACGACGAGTGAGTTTCAGCTATTTTCAGATGACCTGAATTCGTTGCTGAGGGAAATGCAATCGCTAAAGGCTTCGCTTATGCGGGATAATCGCTCGCTGGCAGCCAAAGCGCTGGAGGACCCGTTAACCGGTCTTGCAAACCGCAGCGCCTTTGCTGCTCACCTTTCCCGGCTTCTCGACCAGCAATATGCTGAGGAGCGTTTTGCCTTACTGTTTCTTGATGGCGATCGCTTTAAAAGTATCAATGATAACTGGGGCCATGCGGCCGGGGATGAGGTATTAAAAGCGATAGCAGCGCGCCTGTTATCACTGGCATCTGAACAGGATTTAGTCGCCCGGTTAGGTGGGGATGAATTTGCCATGCTGGTAAGTAGTCAGGTCAGTGAGGAGCAATTACAGCAACTCATGCAGGACATCCATGACCTCATCATGGAAAAAATCATTCTTGCAGAAGGTACGCCAATAAATACCTCGGTTACCATTGGCTACGCCTGGTCACAACACGGCGATACGGTTGAGTCTATTCTCGAACGCGCTGACATGAATATGTACAAAAATAAGCGAACAAATAAGGCTTAAAGATGAAAAAAAATATTTCCCTGATGCTGCTTATTTTGGCGCTGGTCGGTTGTCAGTCTAAAGAACGTTTTAATGAGGCGCAGATCGCAGCGATGAAGCGTGCGGGATTCACTCAAAATAGGGAAGGCTGGGGATTGGGCTTATCAGATAAGATCCTGTTTGGTGTAAACGAATCAGAACTTACACCCTCCAGCAAAAGAAATATTCAGGGGATGGCAAAAAACCTGGCGTCGACCGGTATTAAGCATGTGCGAATTGACGGGCACACCGATAATTACGGCAAACCAGATTATAACCAACAGCTGTCGCCAAAAAGAGCTAACGCAGTCGCGGCACAGTGGGCGGAAGGGGCTGCTGTACCGCGCGAAAATATTATCACACGTGGATTAGGCATGAGTGCACCCGTTACCAGCAACATTAGCGCGCAGGGACGCGCGCAAAATCGGCGTGTGGCAATTGTGATTACTGCGCCGTGATAATGAGTTAACAGTGAGCAGTGCTGCGCGCTCAGGCCGGTATGACTCAATGTCCTGCCTGGCGGCTTATCCGGTTACCGATGATGCGTGAAGAGCCGCTGGAAAAGATGAAACGGAGGGGAAAATGCACGGCGGAACCCGCCGTGCAGCGTTGCTATCAGCGATAAAACGCCGGTCTTGCTGGCATAGAGACCGGCACAATTTCACCGGAAGTCTGGGCCGCGACGCAGGCATCAGCGGCCACCGCGGCGGCGTAACCATCCCAGGCGGAGGGACCGGTCATCTCACCGTTGATGACGTTGTTGATAAATGCCTGCAACTCCACGTCATACGCATCGATAAAACGCTTTTTCCAGTCAGTCAGAATGGTGGTGGAGAGCTTAGCCGCGCTGCGTAGCTGCACAGAGACCGGCTCCGGCAGACGAGCAATGCCGCTTTCACCCACCACTTCACACTGAATATCGTAACCATATTCACAGTTCACGAAGATTTCGACATCAATGCGCGCCCCTTTGGTGGTCTCAAGCAGCACGATTTGCGGATCGCGCAGATGTGACGACGCCTTACGGGTTTTACGCGGGAAGATTACCTGCACGCTGGCATAGTCATCATCCAGCAGCCAGCGCAGCACATCGAGTTCGTGGATCAGCGTGTCGGTGATCGCCATGTCGGTGGTGTAGCTGTCGCCCACTTCCGGGTTGCGGTGTGCGCAGTGCAGCATCAAAGGCTCACCAATTTCGCCGCTGTCGATCACCGCTTTTAGTGCGCGATAGCCGCTGTCATAAGGGCGCATAAACCCGACCTGCACCAGCTGACGTCCTGCCTTAATTTCTGCTTCCACAATGTTCATGCAGCCCTGCGCGGTAACCGCCAGCGGTTTTTCGCAGAACACCGCTTTACCCGCCTCAATGCAGGCCAGCACAAAGGCTTCATGCGTCGGCCCCCAGGAGGTGACCAGCACCGCATTGACCTGCGGATCGTTAATCAGATCGATAGCATTGTCATAAATACGCGCTTCCGGCGTCAGCTCGTTAACGATTTGCTGGCAGTTTTCACGGTTGATATCGTTAAGCGCCACCACGCGCGCATTCTGTAACACGGTGCTGCAACGGCGGATGTGTTCGCGACCGATTGCGCCGGTGCCGATGACGCCAATATTAATAGTCATGATAATTCCTTAAGCTGAGTGGTTTAACAGCTGGATGCTGTCGCGGATTTCGCGGGCAATGTCCGCTTCCTGCCAGCTGTTCATCACTGAGGAGAACGGCTCAAAGGCGTAAAGGCCGGTGTAACCCATCTTCTCCAGTCGCTCGACCTGCTGCTTACTGCGCAAGCGGTCTTCCGCGCTGAGCATGATGCGTTCTTCATCGGTAAGCTGATTAACCGGGCGCGGGTCGGTGACGCCGGAAAGGTGAACCAGACCGATCTGCTGAATATCGATCTCCTGTTCGAAGGTCTGTTCCGCATCTTCAAACAGATGATGATGGAAGGTATCGATCAGCAAGCTGAATGGCACACCCGCTTCATGGATCAGCGTCTGAGCCTGAGTCGCCGAACGCAGCGAGCTTTGCGGAAAGCCCAGCGGTTCCACCAGCCCCTGAATACCTGCCTCAGCGAACAGCGGGGCCAGGGTTTTCAGCGCGCTTACGGTGTCTGCAGCGCTAATCGGCGTGCCGTCATTAAGCGGGCAGAGCACCAGCGATTCAGCGCCGACCGCCTGCGCATCACTTAACAGCTGGCGGGTGCGTTGCAGCACCTCTTCATTCAGCTGATTAAAGGGATAGAGCGCATTGATGGTCACAATCCGGATGCCTGACTCACGCGCCAGAGCTTTTACCTTGTCGCCGGTGAGATCGTCGGTGACGCGGCCACTGGGCATATCATTACGCAGTTCGACATTATGGATACCGAGCTGGCTGACCAGTTTAAAAAACTGCGGAAGGGTGAGGCTGGGCGCAATTTTACGGTTGATGCAAAAGCGCGCGTTGGGAATATTCAGGCTCATAACAATTTCCTTGAATGTAGGGGGTACAGTGTTAATAGCAATCGGGTAGTCAGCGTAATGACACGGGCCGTGAGTTATTCAATACGGACGTTTCAGGCACTATTTTTTGCCGTTGCCGTTATAAAGCGCATAGAAATAGTGCTCGACCTGCTCAAGACTTCTTCCCCGGGTCTCGGGAATAAACTTCACAACAAAAACAGAACCGCCGATGCCGATAGCCGCGAATATAAAGAAGGCTCCGGCCAGACCAAATGCGGCTAATAACAGCGGGAAGGCCATGGAGATGGCGAAATTGGCGATCCACAGTGAGAAGACAGCGCCACCCATACAGATGCCACGCATCCGGGCGGGGAAGATTTCCGACAGCAGCAGCCAGGTAACGGGTGACAATGCGCCCTGCTGGAAGCAGAGAAACATCAGCATCCCCGCCAGCACCAGATAAGCCCGCAGCAGGTTGACCGTGCCGTTGAGGTATTCCGGCATCAGCCAGCAGACCAGCCCGATAAAGAACAGGCAGCAGGTGCAGCCCATCTGTCCGATTAACACCAGCGGACGACGTCCCACTTTGCCGATTAACCAGATGCCCGCCAGCGTCATCACTACTGAAATCACGCCATTGGCGATGGTGGCGAACAGCGCGGCATCGTTGCTCAGTCCGGCGGCGGTCAGCATGGTGGGGGCGTAATACATAATGGTATTCACCCCGGTCAACTGCTGGATTGCGGCAATACCCACGCCCAGCAGGAAGATTTTCATCAGCCAGGGTGTGGCGAGATCGCGCAGGCGGCCTTTGCCACGCTGACGGTTCTCTTCAATGGTTTCCTCAATCTCTTCCAGTTCCCACTCGACATCGTCGGCGGCGCGGGTTTTTTCCAGGACCTCACGCGCTGCCTGACTGCGGCCTTTCATTACGTGCCAGCGCGGGGTTTCAGGCATAAAAATCATGCCGATCCAGAGCAGAACAGCGGGGACAATCGACAGCGCCAGCATCCAGCGCCAGGTATTTTCGCCGCCCCAGATATCGTTAAAGGTGGCGTTGGAGATGTACGCCAGCAGCTGACCGCTGACGATCATCAGCTCCTGCAGGGTGACCAGCTGGCCACGTTTATTGGCGGGGGCGATTTCTGCGATGTAGACCGGCACGGTCGCGGCAGCACCCCCCACGGCAAAGCCCAGGAATAGGCGAGAAGCGATCATCCAGGTGACATCAGGCGCCAGCGCCGAGCCGACAGCGCCAAAAGCGAAGATAAGCGCCAGCGCAATGATAATGCGTCGTCTGCCGAGGCCATCCGCCAGATGACCGGCTGCCAGCGCGCCGAAGGCTGCACCAAACAGCAGGGAGCTGGTGACCAGCCCGGTAGTAAATGGGGTGAGATGCAAATCGCCGCGCATAAACAGTAATGCGCCTGAGACTACACCGGTGTCATAACCAAACAGCAATCCACCCAGGGTGGCGACCAGCGCAATAATCTTCACAAAAGGCTCGGTGCGGGTGGTGCTATTTGGACCGGATGCCGGGTTCGACGAGATATAAAGTTCTTTTTCCATGAATACTCCTGGTAATAACGGCAAAGACAAAACGTCAGAACATGAAGAAGACATCACCCTACTGATATTTTTATTTCGGGTTAAATTATATTTGAAACTTAGTTTTCATTATGTGAGCTCAACCCTTCCGCCATTTTTATTTTGATGGGATTCCATCAAGGCGAACATAAAAACATTAAATTTAAGCGGGTTATAGGGAAGGTTGATAAGTTACCGGCGGTTCAGGCAGGGCAGAACACGGGAAAATCAGCGTTTAGAAAGAGTAAATGATCGCGGTCAGGATGAAACATCCCAACCGCGATAATCAGATAGCAGGGCGGGTTAGCGGATTTCCAGCGCGGTGAGCGCCGATAACAGCGCATCGACCTTAGGCAGGAACTGTTTACGGCGTGGCCACACCACGCTCAGCGTCAGCCCCTCGGGCTGCAACTGCGGCAAAATTATCTCCAGGTCGCCCTGTTTCACGGCATGCTGAATCAGCCACGAGGGCATTTGTGCCACGCCCAGCCCGGCGATGACAGCCTGCAGCTGGGCATCAACGTCGCCCAGTGCCAGCCGGTACGGCACCTCGCGCCAGTGCGGCTGACCATCTTCGGTGGTGAACAGCCAGGGTTTGGTGCTGCCATCTACACGCTCATAAAGGATGGCGCGGTGGTTCAGCAGCGCCGCCTCATCTTCAGGTCGTCCCTCGCGTGCCAGATAAGCGGGTGAGGCACAGAACTGCATCTGCTCGCGGCCCATATTACGCCAGCCAAGCGAAGCAGGCAGGTCGGGCGCGCCGCCGATCCGTACCGCCACATCCACGCCCTCTTCAAACAGGTCAACAAAGCGGTCAGAGAAACTCAGGCTCAGAGCCAGTTCCGGGTGTTGCTGACAAAAGGGCATCAGCAGCGGCATCACATTGAGGCGGCCATAGGTGGTGGGCACCGCCAGGCGCAGGCGACCGGAAGGAATCGTTCGCTGTGCCGCCAGCACCGCTTCGGCTTCGGCCAGATCCTCCAGAATGCGCAGGCAGGTCTGGTAATAGGCGCTGCCCGCGTCGGTGAGGTGCAGGCTCCGTGTGGTGCGCTCCAGCAGTCGCGAGCCTAATCGTGTCTCCAGGCGGCTGACGCTTTTACTGATCGCCGATCCGGTCACGTGCAGACGCTCCGCAGCGGCGGTAAAACTGCCACACTCTACGCTGGCAACAAACGGCAGAATATCTTTGAGGCGATGATCGTGCATCGATTAATGAACTCAGGTTGAGAATGCTGTGAATAAATGCCAGAGATAAGAACTGAATTCTCTATTAGGCTTAGCATTACGCAAAATGAGGAGAAATCAAATGAAAAAGCATGCTTTGATTGTGGGCATCAGTGGCGTTATTGGTCGCGGACTGGCAGATAAATTACAGAAGGAAGGCTGGCAGGTCAGCGGTCTGTCACGCGGACGTGGCGCGGTACCTGAAGGTGTCACCAGCCTGACGGCCGATCTGACCGATGCGGATGCCGTCCGGGACGCGCTGAAAACAGAGAAACCGGATGCGCTGTTCTTTAGCGTCTGGGCGCGTCAGGAAAATGAAAAAGAGAATATCCGCGTTAACGGCGGCATGGTGCGGAATGTGATTGAAGCACTCGGCGACCGCTTACAGGGTTCGCACGTGGCACTGGTAACCGGACTGAAGCACTACCTGGGGCCGTTTGAAGCTTACGGCAAAGGCGCTGTGCCTGTCACGCCGTTCCGTGAAGAGCAGGGCCGTCAGCCGGTCGATAACTTCTACTATGCGCAGGAAGATGAAGTGTTCGCTGGTGCAGAGAAGTATGACTACCGCTGGAGTGTGCATCGCCCACACACCATCATCGGTTATGCCGTAGGCAATGCGATGAATATGGGGCAGACACTGGCGGTCTACGCAACGCTGTGTAAAGAGAAAGGCTGGCCGTTTATCTTCCCTGGCTCACCTGAGCAGTGGAACGGTGTCGTTGATATGACCGATGCGGGCCTGCTGGCTGAGCAGCTGCACTGGGCGGCGACCTCACCTAATGCCGCTAATCAGGATTTCAATGCGGTAAACGGCGATGTGTTCCGCTGGAACTGGATGTGGCCAAAACTGGCTGACTATTTCGGCATTGAAGCAGCAGAATACCCGGCGCAGATGATGCCGCTGGAAGATCGCATGCAGGAAGCCGCCAGTGCGTGGCAGGCGATTGCAGAGCAGCATCAGTTGCGTGAATCGGATGTCACCAGACTGGCTTCCTGGTGGCATACCGATGCCGACCTGGGACGTCCGATGGAAGCCTTTACCGATATGAGTAAGAGCCGCAAAGCGGGCTTCACCGGCTATCGCAGCACGCTTGACTCCTTTACTCAGCTGTTTGATAAGCTGAAAGCGGAAAAAGTGATCCCGCAATAACCCAGCAGGCGCCGCATCAGGCGCCTGTTTTGTTTCAGGCTGCTAGCTATACTCTGGCACTCAATCAGTAAATGGAGGATTGGATCCTATGGCGACATGTTTCATTATCGGCGCAGCGGGCAAAGTGGGCCAGAAGCTGACCCGTCAGCTGAGCAGTAAAGGCCATACAGTAACGGCGCTGCATCGCAAACCGGAACAGGCAGAGAAGCTGCAGGCCGCAGGTGCTGAACCAGCGGCTGGCGATATTCAGCAACTGAGCGTGACGGCACTGGCAGATCTGATGACTGGTCACGATGTGGCTGTCTTCACGGCGGGTGCGGGCGGTGCCGGGATCGAGCTGACCAATGCCATTGACGGAGAAGGGCTGAAGCTGGCGGTTGCCGCAGCAGAACAGGCGGGGGTATCACGCTTTATGCTGGTTTCCGCATTCCCGGATGCGGGCCGCGGTAAAACTCCCTCAGAGGGATTTGAGAATTACATGCGGGTGAAGCGTCTGGCGGATGCGGAGCTGGTGGCGAGTAAGCTGGAGTGGGTGATCCTGCGACCGGGTACGCTGACCGATGAAGCCGGTACCGGTCGGGTTCATGCCGATCTGGCGATTCCGTATGGTGAGATCCCGCGCGAAGATGTGGCGGCGACGCTGGTAGGTCTGATTGAAAATCCGGCGATTAAGTATCAGATCATCGAACTCACCAAAGGAGATGTGCAGATTGATGTGGCGTTGCAGCGGTTGCTGCGGGGCTAAAAAACCGCCTCAAAAAGTTGGAAACCCAACTTATTCAGATGCAGTTCAGGGAAGAGTCCAGGCTCTTTTCCTGAATTACGTTTTACGGTAGTCAGACATTACCAGGAATAAGAGGGATGGCTACCGTGAAACTGCTGCCCGTTATGGCGTTGGCGCAAGGTTGTTGGTCGCCGAATCTCTGCTCATTATTAGCCTGTTAATCCCACGCCGTTACTCATCAATTATTTATCTGAAAAACAGCCAAATGCCAAATTGAAGGCTGAACGCCGATGATACGCCATGTAGTTATCCCGTCTGAAAATATCGCTCATGAAAATGGCCGGTCGTAGGCATTTTACAGCGTGACTGCACCGGTGGCAGCGTTAATCAAAAGAGGGCAATGAGGTAGCTGTATTTTATGTTAGCGGCGAAAAGCGTCAATTCTCTCCGATAATTTACCCCTTCAGTACTGAAGTCATGTCCGAAAGTCGTTCAGAAATTCCCGCCACAGCGCGAGTTAATAAATGTCAGTCAAGGCATTAACGCGGCTATCAGCGACTGATTCACCCGTGCTTCATATCAATCTGCGGTTGCAGATCCAGATCACAAATTATCATTAAAAGCTTCGGGCAGCAGATGTGGTGCAGATTCCTTCGTGTAAGTGAAACTGCTTTAATAACGCTATAGCTGAAAGCTTTTTCGTCACGCTTTAATCCCTGGACTTCATTCTGGAGGAGTCAGATAGTATTAGTTGTGCAGAGGAAGGTCATAGACACTGGGCTCCCCACTATAACTCTGAACGCATCAGTCTGCGTCTCATTAGCTTCAGCCCGGTTAAGTTCAGATTACAATAAAAGAGGGTGTCCTGAGGGCAAAGATAGGATGCGTGAGCAGACCGAAAATGGAGGAATATATGCGTTTTTATTGATTGCCATTAATTAAATGTCATTCAGCATTTCATAATGGGAGCGCAGGCGGAGGATACTATCACTCTTCATATGACAAAGGAGTGTGTTAAATGGCTATACCAGTATATCTGTGGCTTTACGATGAAGAAGGGAAATTAATAAAAGGCTCTGTCGATGTCACTGAACGCGAAGGAAGCATTGAGGTAACTGGGATGCAGCATAATTTATTTATTCCAACGGACGACACAACAGGTGCAGTGACAAGCGCGCGGCAACATGAGGCTTATACTTTTGAAAAAACTATTGATAGCGCATCGCCGCAATTGTATAAAGCGCTAACAACAGGGGAAACGCTAGCAAAAGCAGTGTTCAGCTTCTACCGCATCAATTACAACGGTCAGGAAGAGGAGTATTTCGTAACGAAACTCGAGTGTGTGAAGGTTTGTCACGTCGTGACGGTTATGTTCGATACCAAAGACCCGGATTTTGAAAGGCACGGTCACGTAGAGCATGTCGGGCTGCGTTATGAACAAATAGCTTGGCATTATACAGATGGCAATATTAAACACACCGATAGCCTGGAAGAGCAGAAAACAGCATAAGGAAATCACAATGGCTAAATGGATTTATAAACAAAGTACGGGTGAGTTATATCGCGATGGCAAGTTAATTGAAACAGGCTACTCTGGTATTCTTACAAACAAAAATAATCCTGATCGCGAGCAGGTTCGTGGTATGGGTCCAATCCCGCGAGGAACCTGGAGAATCGGCAGTACCGGAACCAGCAAAGGCCCGCTCACAATTACCCTGGTTCCGCTCAGCGTCAACGCTTATGAGCGTGATATGGGTACATTCAGGATGCACGGAGACAAACGCCACGGCATCAGAGGTTTTGCCTCTGCTGGCTGCATAATTATGGGACCATCAACACGCTTACTGGTTAGTAAAGATTACGGCGCAATTCTGGAGGTGGTGCGGTGATTAATCATTATGTGCTGAGTCTGGCCCTGGCCCTGTTACCGTTCGCTGGTTACACAGCAGATAAATCTGGCAGTGAATGCGCCGCTCGGGGTCATTATGCCGAGGAGATGCTCTTATCTGCTATAACCAAAGAAGGTGTTAAGGGGATTGAGCGAGATAAAACAACAGTTGAAGTGCTAAATCTTTCCCTCGTTTCCGATGCGTTAGCGCATCAGTTTGCGCAGAAAGACGCTAAAACAGGTAAAGGTCTCTTGCTCAAAGATTACTTCGATATTTACCACAATAACGGCGCAATGAACCTGACGGTTAAATACACCTATACCAACGTGAAAGGCGCAAAAAATGTATATATTGTCTCCAGTATACTAAATAACGATGAGTGCTCTGTCCGATTCAACGGATATTTGACACTTTCCCGTGAGTTCTGAAGGGGGATTAGCTATCCCGGGAAAAGTTGTCAGATAAAAGAGTTGCGAATTTATGTTGGGTTCCCCGGCCAACCTGAAATTGATTAGCCGGGGAAATTTTTAAAATCTCCTGCGTCCTGCCTTTCGGAGGCTGTTCGATTAAAGGTCTTTTTCGTTACTTAACGCATTTCGCGCAGTGCGCGCGCTCAATGTGCTGGAAGAAGTCGTTACCTTTGTCATCGACCAGGATAAAGGCAGGGAAGTTCTCCACCTCGATTTTCCAGATCGCTTCCATTCCCAGCTCGGGATACTCCACGCATTCCAGACTTTTAATGCTCTGCTGCGCCAGCACCGCTGCCGGTCCACCAATGCTGCCGAGATAGAAGCCGCCATGTTTATGACAGGCATCCGTCACCTGCTGGCTGCGATTGCCCTTGGCCAGCATGATCTTACTTCCGCCGTGCGCCTGCAGCAGATCCACGTAGGAATCCATACGACCGGCAGTGGTCGGGCCGAGTGAACCAGAAGCATAACCTTCAGGCGTCTTCGCCGGGCCAGCGTAATAGACCGGATGATCTTTGATGTACTGTGGTAATCCTTCGCCGTTATCGATGCGCTCTTTGAGTTTTGCATGTGCAATATCGCGCGCCACGATAATAGTGCCGGTCAGTGACAGGCGGGTTGAAACCGGATAAGAGGACAGTTGCGCCAGAATCTCTTCCATTGGGCGGTTGAGATCAACCTGCAACGCTTCACCTTCGCCCTGCTGGCGCAGTGCTTCCGGGATCAGGCGGCCTGGGTTGGCTTCCAGTTTCTCAATCCAGATACCTTCACGGTTAATCTTCGCTTTGATGTTACGGTCAGCCGAGCAGGAGACGCCCATACCGATCGGGCAGGAGGCGCCGTGACGTGGCAGACGCACCACGCGGATATCGTGCGCAAAATATTTGCCGCCAAACTGCGCACCCAGACCGAGCTGTTGCGCCGCTTCCAGCAGTTCCTGCTCCAGCTGAACGTCGCGGAACGCCTGACCGTGCTCGTTGCCTTCAGTGGGCAGCCCGTCGTAATAGTGAGTTGAGGCGAGCTTCACGGTTTTCAGGGTGCTTTCTGCCGAGGTGCCGCCGATGACAAACGCAATATGGTAGGGCGGACAGGCTGCGGTGCCGAGTGTACGCATCTTATCTACCAGGTAATTTTTCAGCTTGCCCGGGCTCAGCAGCGCTTTGGTTTCCTGATAGAGATAGGTTTTATTGGCGGAACCGCCACCTTTGGCGATACAGAGGAACTTGTACTCATCGCCATCCACGCTGTAGAGGTCGATCTGCGCTGGCAGGTTAGTGCCGGTATTCACCTCTTTATACATATCCAGGGCGGCATTCTGCGAATAGCGCAGGTTATCTTCGATATAAGTGTTGTAGATACCCTGTGACAGCGCAGCTTCATCACCGCCGCCGGTCCAGACGCGCTGGCCCTTTTTGCCCATGATGATCGCGGTGCCGGTATCCTGACAGGTTGGCAGCACGCCTTTGGCGGCAATTTCAGAGTTTCTTAAAAACTGCAGGGCGACATATTTATCATTGTCGCTGGCTTCCGGGTCATCAAGGATGGAGGCGACCTGCTGCTGGTGGGCCGGACGCAGCATAAAAGAGGCGTCGTGGAACGCCTGCTGGCTCAGTAACGTCAGTGCCTGTGGATCGACTTTAAGGATCTCCTGACCCTCAAACCCGGAGACGGAGACATGCTCACGACTCAGCAGATAGTATTCGGTATCTTCGTGGGACAGCGGGAAAGGGTTCTGATAGACAAAAGGCTTGTTCGACATTTTTTCTCACTTAATGACCGGCTGAACCTCCGCGGACAGGCTGCGGGGTGCAACATCATAGGCGAATTAATTGTTTATTATGCTTCCCCACCGCGGGTGCGGTGGGGAAGTGCAGGAATGGTATCTTATAACGCGTTGATCTGCATGTTGTATCCGTCAGAACAACCACACCATCCACGGATAGGCAATCAGCATCATGGAGCCTAAGAAGATGGCACCGAAGATGGTTCCCAGACGCCAGTAGTCTTTGGTAGGCAGATAACCGCTGCCGTAGTAAATCGGGCTTGGACCCGTACCGTATGGTGTGATGATGCCCATCACACCCAGAGAGGTACACAACATCAGGCAGAAGACCGGCATATTGATGCCCGGAATGGAGGCTGCAATGGTCAGCATGGCCGGTAACAGCGCGGTGGTGTGTGCGGTGGTACTGGCAAACAGGTAGTGCAGCAGGAAGAAGGCGATTAACAGCACCACTGCCGAAACCTGCGGGTCATAACCCTGCAGCAGCATGCCACCCTCTTTACCTAACCAGGTAATAAAGCCGACGCGGGCCAGACCATCGGCCAGTGCCACCAGGGTGGCGAACCAGGCAAAGGTGTTCCAGGCCGGTTTATTACTGGTGATGTCATTCCAGGTCAGTACGCCGGTCCACAACATCAGAACGACCACCAGCAGCGCAGCCATGGCAGGTTCGATCCACGAGGTGGCGAAAATCCACATCAGCAGGGCGCAGACCACAAACACCAGCAGCAGGATTTCATTGCGGGTCAGTCTGCCCAGTTTTTCCAGTTCAGCGATGGCCCATTTCGGCACTTCATCATTGATTTTAACTTCAGGTGGGTAGAACCAGTAAGCCAGCAGCGGCATGGTCAGAATCAACAGCACACCCAGCGGCAGGAAGGCCAGGAACCACATGCCCCATGAGATATCAAAACCGACGATGCTTTTTACCAGTGCCAGTGCCAGCAGGTTGGGTGCCAGCGCAGAGAGAAACATGGAACTGGTAATACAGGCCGCGGTAATCGCTACCCACATCAGATAGGAACCGATTTTACGGGCACTCGGGTCGTTAGGTTTAGAGCCGTAAAGCGGCGGCAGGTTGGCGATAATCGGGTAGATGGTACCGCCACTGCGCGCGGTGTTTGACGGCGTGAAGGGCGCAAGAAGCAGGTCAGCAAAGGTAATAGCATAACCCAGTGTCAGACTGCGGCGACCCAGATACTTCACCAGAATCAGGGCCAGGCGGCGACCAAACTGCGTTTTGTCATAACCCGCGGCGAACATAAAGGCACCGAAGATCAGCCAGACCGTGGAGTTGCCGAACCCGCTGACCGCCCATTTGAACGACTCACTGGCGACTTTGAATTTCGGGTTAGCCAGTTCAGCCGGGCTGAAGAGCAGAAACTGGCTGAACAGCGCGATGACCACCACGCCGGTCAGGCCGATCACCGCGCCTGGCAGGGGTTCAAAGATCAACCCGACAATCACGCCGACGAAGATGGCGAAGAAGTGCCAGGCGTAGGGTTCGAGCCCGGCTGGTGTGGGCACCAGCAACAGCAACACGGCAACGAGCACCGGCAGAGCAAGCATGATAGCTTTCTTTTTACCCGGCGCCGCAGGTGCGACTTTTGGGGGTTCAGTTACAGCTGAGAGTGGTTTCATAGTATTTTATCTGCAAGTTAAGAAGAATGCGATTTGCGCCCCGGACCTTCACTGATGACTTTCTTTCTTATTCTTAATAGTGTGAATAAACCGCGATGCACTGATTTTTTAATCGACTGCTTAGCTATTGAGCTGCATTTTTAAATCCATGTAAATATGATGCGATTTTTGCAAATATAGATTTTGATCCAGATCAAAGAAATTAATTCATTATTCCCCATTTTTAACATTTATTTTTTATTTATATTTACGGCATCGAAATTTTGACGGTTCTGTGAAGCTGGTCGACAAATCACCAGCTCACGTAAACTGAATGCCTTGCTTTAATTGCATGATGATAAACGATTTATTTTTTATGTAAACGAATGGTTGATTTTTGGTTACCCATGGTTAACAATTAATATAACTTCACTTTATGCATTCGGCAAATAAAAACTCTAAATTATTTAAAAGTTAAAAAAGTAAATTTATCGCTTATGAAAGCAAAGAAAAGGGTATATTAGTCTCATGACATCGGACCACTTAATTAAGCGATAATTTGCGTCCGCTAAAAAATTTCCAGACTTTTAAATCTTGGAGTTTATCGCAATGAAATCTCTCACCCCCATCCTTAATCCACTGACCCTGCCTAACGGCGCTGTGTTGAAAAACCGACTGGTAATGGCACCGATGACCACCTGTACCGGTTTTTATGACGGTACGGTCACCAGTGAGCTGGTCGAGTACTATCGCGCACGTGCAGGCAGCATCGGAACCGTGATCGTTGAATGCTGCTTCATTGACAACCGTGGCCCGGCATTTCCGGGTGCCATTGCTATCGACAGCGACAACAAAATCCCTGGTCTGAAACGCATCGCGGACGCGATTAAATCTGAAGGCTCTACGGCCATTTTGCAGATCTATCACGGCGGCCGTATGGTGGAGCCGGAGCTGATTGGCGGCAAAACGCCAGTTGCGCCAAGCGCCATCGCGGCACCGCGTGAAGGGGCAACCAAACCCCTGGCGCTGAGCGCCGAAGAAGTCGAAACCATGATCACCAAATTTGGTGATGCGGTGAACCGCGCTATCAAGGCCGGTTTCGATGGCGTCGAAATTCATGGTGCTAACACCTACCTGATTCAGCAGTTCTATTCGCCGAACTCTAACCAGCGCGATGACAAGTGGGGCGGCAGCCGCGATAACCGCGCACGCTTCCCGCTGGAAGTGCTGGAAATCACCCACAAGATGGCTGAGCGCTTCGCCCATAACTCTTTCATCATCGGCTATCGCTTCTCGCCGGAAGAGATCGAAGTGCCCGGCATTCGCTTTGACGACACGCTCTATCTGCTGGAAAAACTGGCGGCGCGTGGACTCGATTACGTCCATTTCTCGGTAGGTCAGCTGCTGCGTCCGTCAATTGTTGATACCCAGGATCCGACGCCGCTGATTGAGAAGTTCGTCGCGATGCGTTCGCCTGTGCTGGCAAAAGTGCCGGTGATTGGCGTTGGCGGCGTCGTCAATAAAGCCGATGCCGAGCTGGCGCTGGAGAAAGGCTACGATCTGGTGGCGATTGGTAAAGCCTGCATCGCTTACCCGAACTGGGCTGACCGCATCATTAATAACGAACACCTCGATCTCTACATCGACAGCAACAAACGCGAAGAGCTGCAGATCCCGGAACCGCTGTGGCGCTTCTCCCTGGTCGATGCGATGATCCGCGACATGAGTGAATCGGGCCGTAAATACAAAGCGGGCGTCTATCAGGAAAAAGTCGAAGCCGAAGCGCTGAAACTGAAAATCAACGTTACGCTGGATACTGACCGTATCACTGACATCTCGCTGGTGCCGGATGACACCCTGGATGTGGACTTCACCACCACCTTTGAAAGCCTGCGTAGCCGCATCCTGGTGGCCAACAGCCCACACGTCGATGCGATTACCGGGGCGACTACCCAGAGTGAGGCGCTGAAAAAAGCGGTTTCACGCGCGCTGACCACCTCCAGCAAAGAGCATGTGATTGAAGAGGGCGGCAACCCTAACGCACCGCAGAATTACGATGTGGTGATTGTGGGCAGCGGCGGCGCCGGTCTTGCGGCGGCGATTCAGGCGCACGATGAAGGTGCGCGCGTGGTCATCATCGAGAAGATGCCGACCATCGGCGGTAACACCATTAAAGCTTCAGTGGGCATGAACGCCGCGGAAACCCGTTTCCAGAAACTCAAAGGCATCGAAGACAGCAAAGAGCTGTTCTACGAGGAGACGCTGAAAGGCGGTCAGTTTAAAAATAATCCGGTGCTGCTGCGTGAGTTTGTAGAGCTGGCTCCGGAGGCGATTGAGTGGCTGGCGAATCACGGCATTGAGCTTAACGACATCACCATTACCGGCGGGATGAGCATCGATCGTACCCACCGTCCGGCGGATCGTTCAGCGGTGGGTGGCTTCCTGATCAGCGGTCTGGTTAAAAACATCAACAGCCGCAACATCGAAGTCCTGCTTGAAACCTCAGTCTCAGAAATCCTCTATGAGAACGGCGCGGTAGCGGGTGTGAGAGTGGTCGATGAGTACAACGACAGCCGTATCCTGAACGCGAAAAGCGTGATTGTGGCGACTGGTGGATTCAGTGCGAACCGTGAACTGGTAGTGAAATATCGCCCTGAACTCGATGGCTTTGTCACCACCAACCACAAAGGCGCCACCGGCAGCGGTATTGCCATGCTGGAAAAAATTGGTGCCGGTACCGTGGATATGGGCGAAATCCAGATTCACCCAACGGTTGAACAGACCACCTCTTATCTGGTCTCCGAATCCATTCGTGGCGGCGGTGCTATCCTGGTCAGTCAGGCGGGTGAGCGCTTCTACAACGAAATGGAAACCCGCGATAAAGTCTCGGCGCAGATTATCGCCTTGCCAGAGAAGAGTGCCTGGATTGTGTTTGACGAGCAGGTGCGGATGAATAACAAAGCGGCTGACGAATATATCGCCAAAGGCTTTGTGGTCAGCGCGCCAACCGTGGCGGAACTGGCGGTGAAGCTCAACATGAGTGAGCATCATACGCTGGAAGCCACGCTGGCCCGTTACAACAACTTCGTTATCATGCAGAAAGATGAAGACTTCGGTCGCCAGACCGCGCTGCGTCATCCTCTGAGTGAAGCGCCATTCTACGCGATTCGTGTTGCACCGGGCGTACACCACACCATGGGCGGCGTCACCATCGACACCACCACCGCGGTGCTGGACAGCCAGAAACAGGTGATTAACGGCGCCTGGGCCTGTGGCGAAGTGGTTGGCGGCATTCACGGCGCGAACCGCATCGGCGGTAACGCAGTCGCCGATATCATTATCTTCGGCATTCTGGCCGGTGGTAACGCCGCCGCTTACGCCCGACGTTAAGGGTCGTCTCCGGCATCCGCGCTCTGCGGATGCCGCTCTTTTCTTTTTAAAGCAGAGTCGCCTATGTTAACTGATGCGCGTGTCTATGCTTACTCCGCTGTCTTAATGGGTTCACCCATCCTGCTCAAACTCTTCGACGATAATCAGACCCTGGCCGGACAGGTCTTCCGCCTGATTAAACAGCAGGAGAATCTCTTCACGGTTAACCGCGCGGCGTCGGAAGTGATGGCGATTAATCACGCGGCAGGGCAGCATCCGGTGGTCGTCAGTCAGCCGGTGTTTGACCTGATCGCCTGCGCGCATGCGGTGAGCCTGCTGCCCGACAGCCTGTTTAATCTGGCTATCGGCCCGCTGGTGAAGTGCTGGAAAATCGGCTTTCAGGGCCACCGTGTTCCATCAGAGACAGAACTTCAGGCGCGCATGGCGCTGACGAATCCGCATGATGTTATTCTTGATGACGCAAGCCGCAGTGTCATGCTGGCCCTGCCGGGGATGGAGATCGACCTGGGCGCCATCGCCAAAGGCTATATCGCCGATGTTGTGCAGGCTTTTTTGCGCCAGCAGCAGGTCAGCAGTGCGCTGATTAATCTGGGCGGAAATGTGCAGACGGTGGGTGCGCCGCTAGAAGAGGCGGGCTGGTCAATCGGCCTGAAAAAACCGTTTGGTGAGGCCGATGAGCTGATCGGGGTGATCGGGGTGAATAATCGCTCGGTGGTGACATCCGGTATCTATGAGCGTTATTTCGAGCTGGATGGCGTCTGTTATCACCACATCCTCGACCCGCGTAGCGGTTATCCGCTGGATAATGACCTGCTGAGCGTCACTGTGATCTCTGACCGGTCACTGGATGGCGACATCTACACCACACTGCTTTACGGCCTCGGCGTTGAACAGGGCATTGCCTGCCTGGCAGAGCAACCAGGCATTGAAGCGATATTTGTGACCCGTGACAGGCAGGTGATCTGCTCGTCACAACGTCACTTTTCTTTTCAGTTACTGGACACCGATTACCGGCTGGTTCACTGACAATATTGTTTGAGTAAGGTGTGATACTCCGGCTGCAGGCGATAGCGATAAACCGGACGGCCCGTAACCCCATAATGAATGCTGGTGAACAGGATATTAATCTGCGCCAGCCAGATCAGGTACTTGCGGCAGGAGACGCGGGAGATATTCACCTCGGTTGCCAGTTCGTCGGTGGAGAACTCAGTACCCGGATGGGCGTCGATCCACAGACACAGGGTGCGCAGCGTCTGCGGTGTTAATCCTTTCGGCAGTCGCTTCTGCTCGCTGGCCCCCGGCGGATTGCCATGCAACAACTGATCAACGTCCGACTGCTGATAGAACTGATGATTATCCATCAGCGATTTTTTCTGTCGCCAGCCAGTCAGCGCCTCTTCAAAGCGGGCAAACTGGAAAGGCTTGATCAGATAATCCACCACACCGTAGTTGAGTGAGGTTTTGATGGTGGCGGCATCTGCTGCTGACGAGATAATAATCACGTCAACCGGACGTCCTGCGCTGCGCAGTTCCGGCAACAGGTCGAGACCGTTCTCCTGCTGCATATAGATATCCAGCAGGATCAGATCAACCTGAGGTTCGGCCTGCGCCAGCCGCTCTTTGGCCTGCTGTAAGGTTGAGGCGGTGCCGCAGCAGGTAAAGCCTGGGATCTGCCCGATATAACAGCGATTCAGCTCGGCTACCATGGCGTCATCATCGACAACTAACACATTGATCATTGGGTAATCATTCCTCTCTCCCACGGAAGTTGTACTAAGAATTGGGTGAATACACCCGGTTCCGACTCGACACTGACACTGCCGCCCAGGCTTTCGGTCTGCTGCTTAACCAGAAACAATCCGACACCGCGATCTTCGCCTTTTGACGAGACGCCACGCTCAAAAATGGCGCTGAGCTGCGTACCGCCGATCCCGGGTCCGTCATCACTCACTTCACAGGCTAACCAGCCATTCTGATAATGCAGCATGAGGTGGATTTCCCCTTCGGTTTCCGGATCCAGCGCCTCAAGCGCATTTTCAATTAAATTGCCCAGCACCGTAATCAGTACCGCGCTCTGCTCCTCGCTGCCGCAGTCGGGCAGAAAACTCGCCTCATCGATAATCAGCTGATGGCCTTCATCGGTCACCCGGTTGATTTTGCTGAGCAGGAAACCCGCAATGATGGGCGATTTGATCTTTTGCAGTAGCGAACCAATCTCCGTCTGATAGGCGTTGGCGGTTTTCAGGATGTACTCTTCCATCTGCGCATAGTTTTTCATATGCAGCAGGCCCAGAATGACATGCAGCTTGTTCATGAACTCATGGGACCGTTCACGTAACGCGTCTACATAGTTTACCATGCCGTCCAGACGCTGCATCAGCTGGCTGATCTCGGTCTTGTCCCTGAAGGTGGTCACCGCGCCGATAATGCGGTCACGACTGCGAACCGGCACGGTATTGCTGATCAGGATGCGATTACCCAGCGTCAGCTCCTGATCGTGCCAGGCTTTGCCCGCATGCAGCGCATCCTGCTGATGGCGGTGCATCACGCTCTCTTCAGCAATCAGATCGCCGCTTAATGGCATCTTGCGGGTGGTCTCATGGAGTAGCTGCTGCGCCGCGTGGTTAATCAGGCTGACGCGTGACTCATCATCTACCGCAATCACACCCTCTTTAATAGAATTGAGGATCGCCTGACGCTGCTCGAACAGGCTGGAAATTTCGTGCGGCTCCAGCCCGAGCAATATGCTCTTCAGGCGCCTGACCAGAATAAGAATCCCCAGCAGACCCACCAGGCCGCCAAATAAGACAGTCCAGACAATGTTCCAGCGGCTTTTGGCAATCTGCGCCGCCACATCATTTAGTGCGATGCCGATTGCCACCACGCCAATCTGCTGATGCTCTGCGTTATAGACCGGGGTAAATACCCGCAGTGCCTCTACCAGCACGCCGTGATTTACCGCCACATTTTCCCGCCCGCTGAGGGCCGGATAGATATCGTTGCCGACAAAATGTTTGCCAATCACCGCCGCGTTCGGGTGTGAAAAGCGAATGCCACGCATATCCGTCACCACCACAAACAGCAGGCCGTTGCGTTTGCGCGCGGCTTCAGCCAGTGGCTGAATCTGGCTGCTGCCATCCGGTAACAGTAACCCACGCTGCACTTCAGGGCTGTCTGCCAGAGTGCGTGCCACTGCCATCGCCTTATCTTTAAGATGCGACTGAGCAAAGTTATCGATCTGCACAAAATAGAGCAGATGGACAGCGAGCAGCACGGTGACGATAACCGCGGTCATCATCAGGGTGGTCAGGGTACTGAGTTTCATGGGTCGTTTAGTCACGGCATGTCGGTTCTGTGGTTGGCTTGTCATTGGCGTTCAGCACGGGTGGGAGATCGCCCGGAAACATACGCTAACTGACCGCATCAGTACAGTTTTAGCGGTCTGCGCGCGGGCAATCGCCGGAGAACAATATTTGTGTTAGGGGATTGTATAATTCAAAGGACACCCTTAATGTGTGGTTAAAATATGTGAGCAATTCGGTAAGCCTTTTGTAATTAAATTAAGGCTAAATTGCTATTTTTAATTTTATAACTATTTTCACATTAACTCACAAATAACATTATTTTAAACTTTAAGGACTTTTTTTAACCAGTACCGTCTGAGCTGTAGATTAAAATGATGAATTCAAAGAAAGTTATCCCCACTCTTTCCCTCGCGGCCTTGTTAGTTTCTTCAGCACTGCATGCTGAAACTTCACCAGAAAAAACCGACGTCCTGTTAATTGGTGGTGGCATCATGAGCGCCTCAATGGGCACCATGCTGGAAGAGCTGCAGCCTGGGTGGAAACAGATCATGGTTGAGAAGCTGGATGGTGTGGCACTGGAATCCTCTAACGGCTGGAACAACGCCGGTACCGGTCACTCTGCCAATATGGAGCTGAACTATACGCCTGAGCGTAAAGACGGCTCGATCGACGTGACGAAAGCGCTGGAAATCAACGAAGCCTTCATGGTTTCACGCCAGTTCTGGAGTTCGCAGGTCAAAGAGGGTGTGATGCACGATCCGCGCTCTTTCATCAACTCAACGCCACACATGAGCTTCGTCTGGGGCGACAACGTCGACTTCCTGACTAAACGCTATGCGGCGTTACAGAAAACCGCGCTGTTCCAGGGCATGAAGTTCTCTACCGATCACAAGCAGATCGAGCAGTGGGCACCGCTGGTGATGGAAGGTCGTGATCCCCAGCAGAAAGTGGCCGCAACCTGGACGCCAGTTGGCACCGACGTAAACTACGGTGAAATTACCCGTCAGCTAATCGGCAGCCTGAAGAAGAATGACAACTTCCGTCTGGAAACCTCGTCTGAAGTCACCGATTTCAAACGTAACGGTGATAACTCGTGGCACGTCACCATTAAAGATGCCAAAAACGGCAACGAGCGTGCAGTTGACGCGAAATATGTCTTTATTGGTGCTGGCGGCGGCGCGCTGAAATTACTGCAGAAAACCGGCATTCCGGAAGCGGAAAACTATGCAGGCTTCCCGGTCGGCGGTTCATTCCTGGTAACCGAAAACAAGGCGATTGCCGATCGTCACCTGGCGAAAGTCTACGGTCAGGCGTCTACCGGTGCACCACCGATGTCCGTTCCGCATCTGGATACCCGTTATCTGGATGGCAAACGCGTCGTGCTGTTTGGACCGTTCGCGACCTTCTCAACCAAGTTCCTGAAAAATGGTTCACTGTTTGACCTGCTGAGCACCACCACTACTCATAACATCGTGCCAATGACCGACGTGGGTATGGATAACTTCGACCTGGTGAAATACCTGGTTGGCCAGGTGATGCTGACAGAAGAAGATCGCTTCGAAGCGCTGAAAGAGTACTACCCGGACGCGAAGAAAGAGGACTGGAAACTGATTCAGGCCGGTCAGCGCGTACAGATCATCAAGAAAGATGCTGACAAAGGTGGCGTGCTGAAACTGGGTACAGAAATTGTGACCGATCAGCAGAAAACCGTGGCGGCACTGCTGGGTGCTTCTCCTGGTGCATCGACCGCTGCGCCTATCGCGTTAAGCGTGATGCAGAAACTGTTCCCGGAAGAGTTTAAGTCAGCGGAATGGCAGGCAAAAATCCACAAGATGATCCCAGGCTACGGTCAGAAACTGAATGACAACGTGCCGATGCTCCAGCAGGTATGGAATGACACCGCTGCGACTCTGCAGCTGACCACACCGCCGGTTATCAACATGGATGGCAAAGCAGCCGAGGCGCCAGCAGCACAGCCTGAGCAGGCAGCGCCTTCAGCGAAGCACGACATGGCGCTGTAACAGCGACCTGACGTAAAAAAAGCCCGCACAGGTTATCCTGCGCGGGCTTTTTTATTGCCGCGTTGTCTGCCCGTTACTCCGGCTGGTTACCGCGCCAGTTGCCCCAGGGATCTTCTGCGGGTGCTTGATCCGCCTCTTCAGACGGTGCTTCGCGGGAGGCCGGTTTCTCTTTTAACGAGGCGAGATAAAGCGCTTCGACTTCAGCCCGCGCCCAGGGCGTGCGCCGCAAAAACTTCAGGCTTGATTTAACACTCGGATCGCTTTTAAAGCAGTTAATGTTGATCCGTTTTCCCAGCTCCGCCCAGCCATACTGCGCGACTAAACTGTTTATCTGCATCTCCAGCGTTACGCCATGCAGAGGATCTTTTGAGGTTTGTGCGTTCATCATCTATCCGCCTGATTCATTCAATGCCGCACATCCTGACAATCGTAAAGCCGTTGTGCAAGGCGTGAAGGTGAAAAAGGGCATGCCGTGGCGCGTTAAGGGCAGATTTATGTGTCTGAGTTAACGTGACAGGCAGAAGAGTGCGCAGGCGTGCGGCGATTGTGCTAATCATAAGCGACTGATGATGCTCAAAAAGGATCCCCTGCCATGTCTGTGCCCGTCGATAATCTGCTCAGCTCCGCCAGCCGTAAACGTGCTCTGATTGCCGGTTCGGTAGGTAATTTCATTGAATGGTATGAGTTTGCCGTCTATGGCTTTCTTGCCACCGTGATAGCGCAGAACTTTTTCCGGCTGGAAGGGGAGTCAGCGCTGACCGGGCTTCTGCTGACCTATGCGTCATTTGCCATCGCCTTTTTCTTCCGTCCACTCGGAGCAATCATTTTCGGCCGGATGGGTGATCGCATCGGGCGCAAACCCACGCTGATTTTTGTGTTAATCATGATGACGCTGGCGACGGCGGCTATCGGCCTGGTGCCCACCTATGCCCAGTTGGGCATCCTGGCGCCGCTGATCGTGACCGGTCTGCGTATTCTGCAGGGCCTGTTCGCGGGGGGTGAGTATGGCGGGGCGGTATCGCTGATGACCGAGTTTGCACCGCGCGGTAAGCGGGGCCTTTATGGGGCGTGGCAATCTTTTACTGTGGCGCTGGGATTACTGGCTGGCGCGGGCATCGTAGCGCTGCTCTCACTGCTGCTGTCGCCGGAGCAGATGCTGAGCTGGGGCTGGCGCATCCCGTTCTTCATTGCCCTGCCGCTGGGTGTCATCGCGCTCTGGCTGCGGGTTCAGATGGAGGAGACCCCGGCGTTTATTCAGCAGCAGGCAAAACCCGTTGTAAAAGTTGACGCCAGCCTTGGCGATACGCTGAAAACGATCCTGCTCGGTATCTGTCGGCTGATGGTCTGGTCGGCGGCCGGTTACACCTGGCTGGTGATTATGCCGACGTACCTGCAGGCATCGCTGCACACCGGTTTTAACCAGGCGTTGCTGATTGCGGTGATATCGAACCTGGGCTTTGCTGCCACCATCATCCCGGCCGGCATGCTGAGTGACAGGATTGGCCGCCGTGCGGTGATGGTGACAGCGGCGGTATTGCTGCTGGTGCTCTCTCTGCCGCTGCTTAACATACTTCAGGCAGAGAGCACCGGGCTGCTGCTGAAAGCGCTGGTGGTGTTTATCGCGGGCGGAGTAGTCGGGTTGCTGGCCGGACCGGGGCCTGCAATGCTGGCAGAGATGTTCCCGACGCGGGTGCGTTATACCGGACTGGGTCTGGCCTATTCGCTTTCTAACGCCGTGTTTTCTGGCTGTGCCGGATTGATCATCACCGGGTTGATTAAACAGACCGGTAATCCCGATATCCCCGCCTGGTATGTGATGGCGACTGCGCTGGTCAGTATTGTTGCGTTGATGACCCTGAACAAAGATGATCATCTGCGGCTACTGGATGAGCCACCGTCGCGCTAAGTGTCGGCAAGCAAGCTGAGCGGGAAATTCAGGCTGCATAAGTGTTATGCAGCCTTTTTTACTGACAGGTCTGCCGGGAAGGGCAACAAACCAGCCTGCTTATCAGAAATGCAGCTGTAATATCACTGGCGTAACGTGCCGCTCTGTTCAGGCCGATGTAACAGGGTTTTATTCCGTAAGCGATTCAGCCGGATCAACGTCACTGACCTTCTCGCGTCATCAACACCGCCAACAGGTCTGAAGCCAAAGAGGATGCTGGAGAGAAGGATTCAGACAAGGTCATTCACTTTGCGATGATGGCAAACTGAAAACCTGATCACGGCAATTAACTTTATGAGCATGGTTGTCGGCAATAATGATGACAGCAGCCATAATCATACCGAGAAGAATGATAACTATTTTACGCAGGAGCATAAGCGTTAATTCCTGTGAAATTAAACTATTCTTATCTGTAATATGTTATTCACTTTTATCAGTGACTTAACGTGAGTGTTGATTAATTATGGCTGAAGTAAAATCTTTATATATTGATCGCGATGCGGTTTTCCAGACTCTGCTGAAATAAAGGCGTCATGCAAATTATAAAATAAACGAAATCTAAATGAGGGAATAAAAGCTGTTAATTTATCTTGTGTCTGTTTGACTGAAAAGGGTTGAACCTGTATGGCTTCAGGCTGTGAAGAGGAAAAGCTGAATAACGGCCCACAGTTGAACACAGCGTGCAGCGTGCTGGATCCGGTCCGGACGACTCATCCGACAACCGGATCCCGAGGGTGGCGGTCACATCACTAACTTTAAACAGATTACAGACTGAGAACGGTGTCGTCAGATTTCTGTTTCTCCGGCTGAGTGATGAAATCCTGTGCCAGATCGGCGACGATGGCTGCAACGGTTCGCACCGATTTAATCATCGAGATGCCGGTGCCTGTCGAAACGACGCCTTTGTCAAAATTGCCCAGTCGCATCGCCTGCCATAATGAGTGGTAGCCATTCATTGCAGTGAACAGCGTTTCACGGTCAGCGCCCTGCGCATCAAGTTCTGCCAGCCTGGGGCTGAGCGGCGTTGGCAATGTCCGGTAATAAGCGGGCAGGGTGCGGAAAAGTAGCAGATCTTCTGCGCTCGATGAAACAATCAGCTGCTTGACCTTCTCATCCGCCGGGTTCTCCTGCGCGGTTAAAAACAGGCTGCCTATCCAGACGCCTTCTGCACCTAACGCCATGGCTGCACGCACGCCCCGCACATCCCCAATGCCCCCTGCCGCCAGCACCGGAATTTTCACACTATCAGCGATCATGGGCACGATGCTGAACGTTCCGATAATTCGTGATGGCACGGTGCCGCCTTCATCAAATCCGGTGGCGACAATGATATCTGCGCCAAGCTTTTCGGCCTGCTGTGAATTGGCAACGTCAGGCGTCAGCGCGCGATAAAGGATTTTGATGCGATGTTGTTTCAGAAATTCGAATATTTCGGCATCAAGCACTTCATTAACTAAAACGACCTCTACCTTCTCTTCAACAAACATTTCAGCGGTGGGTCGCCAGAAACTCATATCCGGCCCATTGATCAGGGTTGCCCCAAAAGGTTTATCGGTCAGCTGTTTGGTTTTTCTGATTTGCTCACGCATGCGTTCCAGCGCCATGAAACGAGAGTCCGGCAATGTATCCTGCCCGGCATTGGGGCCAATTATGCCTAATCCGCCTGCGTTGGATACCGCAGCAACAAACATTGCATTGGTCAGAAAGTACATGGGTGCCTGAATAATGGGATAGCGAATATTCAGAATTTCTGTCACACGGTTTTTCATAGTTTTTCCTTATCCGGATACTGTGTAGCCAGACTTATTCGTTAGATATAAGAATTTTTTACTGGCCGTTTTATTTTTATTCTCTTAGCCAAAACCGGGAGTTTAATAGTTGAAAATAAGAAGTAAATGGTCAGAATTGGGTACATGTTTGCCAGATATGGAAAGATAATGGATCTCAACGCGACAAAACTCTTTATTGCAGTCGTTCAGGCAGGCAGCTTTTCAGCGGCAAGTGAGAGAACAGCTATCCCCATCTCTACGCTGGTGCGGAAAGTGAACGAACTGGAGCAGGCACTGGGTGTGCAGTTACTGGAGCGATCAAAGAAAGGGGTCAGGCCGACCTACAAAGGACAACAGTTCTTTGAGCAATCGCGACCTGGCCTGGAATTGCTGGAAGAGGCCACCAAAACGGTCAGGTCTGCGCACAAACTGGCGGGCAAACTGCGAATATCGGTGCCGCCTGACTTCACTATCTGGTGGGAGTTACTGCATGCGTTTCAGCAACGCTATCCTGATATCAAAGTGTTTTGCCACTCAGGGGAAAGAGTGGTGGATCTGTTTGAAGATGGCATTGACGTGGCACTCAGGCTGGGCGAGTTGCATACCGAGGATGTAATTGCGAAACCGGTTATGAATGTCGAGGCATGGTTTGTTGCCACGCCTGAACTGGCTGAACGCTTTGGACATCCGCAGACGCTGGCGGCGCTGGCGACGTGTCCGATAGCCAGCTGGGAAGGGCTTAACAGTGGTTCCTTTGAGTGGGTATCCGGAGACGAGAAGGTAAAGTTTGAGCCGTTTTTTTCCTCCAACAATACGCAGGGCCTGCGCCACTATGCACTGAGCGGTGCCGGGGTATCGCTGTTGTTTGATTTTTTAGTTAAACCTGATGTGGAGAGCGGGAAGCTGGTGCGGTTGTTGCCTGATTATCCGACTCACTCGATGCCTTTACATCTGGTTTATGTCCGGCACAAACATCCTTCAGCCATCACACTCGCGTATCTGGAGTTTTGTGCTGAATGGGTAAGTCAATACAAGATCGGCTAGGGGCTACACAAAAGGGGCAGAGGCGGAGGTGTCCGGCAAACCAGCGCACAGGCACTGTAGCCTCACCGATGAATGAAAGGGATAAACACAGAAAAAGAAAAGGCGCCCTGAGGCGCCTCTGATAGTGACCTTAACGCCACTATTTCCAGTATTTACACCAGCTGCTGTGCCGTGGTTTCCACCAATGTCAGCAACACTTTGATATCTTCCAGCGTCACTGTCGGATTCAGCAGGGTCATCTTCAGGCAGGTCACGCCATCGAACTCGGTCACGCCAACGTTGGCGCGGCCCGATTCCAGCAGGGCATCACCGATACGCTGATTCAGCAACGCAATATCCGCACTGCTGAAGTGCGCCAGATGCGCCGGACGATAGCGGAACAGCACGCTGGCCAGTTGCGGTTTCATCACCAGCTCCAGCGCAGGCTGCTCATCAACGTACTGTGCAACCTGCTGTGCCAGTGTCACACCGTGATCGATGATTTCGGCATACTGTTTCTGACCCAGTGCTTCCAGACCCATCCACAGTTTCAGTGCATCGAAACGGCGGGTGGTCTGAAGCGATTTGGACACCAGATTCGGCACACCCTGCGCTTCATCAAACTCAGAGTTCAGATAGGCCGCCTGGTAGCGCATCAGCTCATAGTGGCGCGCTTCCTTCAGCAGGAAAGCACCACAGCTGATGGTCTGGAAGAACTGCTTGTGGAAGTCCAGGGTAATGGAATCGACCAGCTCAATGCCATCCAGATAGTCACGATACTTTTCTGAGAGCAGCAGCGCGCCGCCCCAGGCCGCATCGACGTGCACCCAGATGTTCTCTTCGGCCGCCAGCGCCGCGATTTCGCGCAGGGGATCGATCGCACCAGCATCGGTAGTACCCGCCGTGGCAACAATCGCCAGAATGTTTTCACCGTTGGCTTTGGAGGCTGCCAGTTTGTGGCGCAGGTCATCCATATCCATGCGGGCAAAGCGATCGCATTTCACCTGCGTCACGGATTGATAGCCCAGACCCAGCAGCGCCATGTTCTTCTGAACCGAGAAGTGCGCATTCTCTGAACAGAAGACTTTAATCTTCTTCAGATCGCCGGTTAAACCATCCTGCTGAACAGAATGACCCTGGCGGGCAAACCAGGCATCACGCGCCAGCATCAGACCCATCAGGTTGCTCTGGGTGCCGCCGCTGGTGAAGACACCCGCGTCGCCGGACTGATAACCGACCTGGGAACGCAGCCACTCAATCAGCTTCATCTCAATCAGAGTGGCTGAAGGTGCCTGATCCCACGAATCCATACTCTGGTTGGTGGCATTAATCAGGACTTCCGCCGCCTGGCTGATAACCAGGCTCGGGCAGTGCAGATGCGCCACACACTGCGGATGATGAACCGACAGGCTGTCTTTGAGGAAGTACTCAATGGCGCGTTCAATCGCGGCCTGGTTGCCCAGGCCCTGAGGATTGAAGTCCAGCTTAATGCGCTCGCGCAGCTCTGCGACGGTTTTTCCCTGATACATCTCAGGTTGTTCCAGCCACTTCACGACGGCCGCGCTACTCTGGGCAATCGCCTGCTGGTAGGCCTCGGTACTCTGTGCTGAGGCCGCCAGAATCGGGTTTAACCGGGACATTGCATTCACTCCACTCAAACTGGTTTCACGCCAGCTGACAGCAGGGCGTTTTCAAATTTATCCATAAACACGTCCAGTTCTGCATCTGTGATCAGCAGGGACGGCAGCAGACGTAATACGCTGCCGTGACGTCCGCCACGCTCCAGAATCAGGCCGTTCTCAAAACATTTTTTCTGTACCAGCGCGGAGAGCTCGCCGTCTGCCGGGAAGCTGCCCATGTGATCAGCAGCTTCGTCAGGTTTCACCAGCTCAATGCCGATCATCAGACCCAGACCACGCACGTTGCCGATCACCGGGTAGCGCTGCTGCAGCTCGCCCAGTTTGCCTTTCAGCCATTCGCCCTGTGCAGCGACTTTGTCAGCGATGTTGTTATCTTTCAGCAGTTTCAGCGTAGTCAGGCCTGTCGCCATTGCGAGCTGGTTGCCACGGAAGGTGCCGGTGTGGTGGCCAGGAGACCAGGCGTCGAACTCTTTCTTAATGCCCAGTACCGCCAGTGGCAGACCGCCGCCGACCGCTTTTGACATCACGATGATGTCCGGCTCAATACCGGCGTGCTCAAAGGCGAAGAATTTACCGGTACGGGCAATGCCCGCCTGCACTTCGTCGATGATCAGCAGAATGCCATGCTCTTTGGTCACTTTACGGATGCGCTGCAGCCACTCAGCCGGAGCCGGGTTAACACCGCCTTCGCCCTGAACTGCTTCCAGAATGACGGCTGCCGGTTTACGAACGCCGCTCTCAACATCGTTGATCAGGTTTTCGAAGTAGTAGGTCAGCGCTTTCACGCCCGCTTCACCGCCAATGCCCAGCGGGCAGCGGTAGAGGTGCGGATAAGGCATGAACTGCACTTCCGGCATCAAGCCGTCGACGGCTTCTTTCGGTGACAGGTTGCCGGTAACAGACAGCGCGCCGTGGGTCATGCCGTGATACGCACCAGAGAAGCTGATGATGCCGGAACGACCGGTGTGTTTTTTCGCCAGTTTCAGCGCCGCTTCAACGGCATCCGCGCCCGACGGGCCGGTAAACTGCAGGCAGTACTCTTTGCCCTGACCCGGTAATAACGAGAGCAGGTACTCAGAGAACGCATCTTTTAACGGCGTGGTTAAATCAAGAGTATGTAACGGCAAGCCGCTGGTAATGACATTTTGAATGCTCTGCAGAACGTCTGGATGGTTATGACCCAATGCCAGCGTTCCGGCACCTGCAAGACAGTCGAGATACTGATTATTCTCGACGTCTGTGATCCAGACACCCTGTGCTTTCGCAATCGCGAACGGCAATTTGCGAGGATAACTTCGAACGTTTGATTCAAATTCAGCCTGACGGGCTAAATAGGTTTCATTGGTTGCGTTTAAGTTCTGTGCATTCAAACTATCAATACGGACTTTATCCGTCATCATATCTCTCCTACAACCGGGACGGGCGTAGCGTCGCAGTTGAATAAATGTATTTAAATTGGGGTATGTGTTTTAAGCGCGGCCAATATAGGTGTTTTTAAGGTCCGACTCAATGTTTAATTTTATCGGCAGATAACAGATTCTTTGCTATAGGAATCAATCATTTGGTGAGTTTGTGAACGTATACATTATTGCCGCTTCGCTAGTCCGTGGTTAATAAGTGGCGTAAAAACACCAGCTTACCCGGCGCGGAGCGTGCTAAGTCAATGATAATAATCTGTGTAAATAGCTGTTTCCGGGGCAAAACGCTATCAAAAAGGAGCTTTTTCAGAGGGAAAAAGCATAAGTCAGTTTGACTGAAGAAGCCGCATTTATAGCGGGTTAAAAGCGCAGACCAATTAAAATAATAAACCTTTTATTAACATTTAATTAAAATCTCGCGTTGTTAAAGCCTTTATAACGCGTCAGATCCACGTTATGACAGGAGATGATCAATAAACTGCGTTAAGTCAGCCATCCCTTCGCTTGCCTTTTTCTCCGACGGATTGATGGTCAGCAAATCGGCATAGCCGTTAAGCATCGCACTGATTTGCCGGGCGGTACGTGGGATATCGGCACAACGCAGCGTTCCGTCTGTGACGCCGTCACGAATTATCTCCTCCACCAGCGCCTGCCACGCTGCCGTCATTTGTTCTGCCAGCGCGGCATAGGCTTCGTGATGCGCAGCCATCTGCCAGAATGAAGCATAAAGTTGCCAGGTTGCATCCGGTGCGCTCGGCAGATGACTTTCGAACAGCGTCAGCAACCTCTGGCGGGGTGTGAGTAGATTCAGGGAGTCAGCAAAATTTTCTAAATCCACGTGCATAAAGCGTTCAAGCGCTGCCAGGCAGAGCGTCTGCCAGTTGCTGAAATAGTGATAAATATGACTGCGTGAAATGCCCACCGACTCAGTGAGTTCCCGAGTGGTCACTTTTTCGATCCCTTTCTCGATAAATAACACTATCGCGGCATCCAGGATTTTGGTTCTCAGTGCTTCAGCTGACTCTTTCATCTTTCTCTCAATGAGTGTCACGTTGACTTTGAGCAACTGCTCAAATAGACTGCTTTTCGTTCTTGAGCAACCGCTCAAGACTCATGATATCAGAAACAGAAACTATGCATTCCTCAAAAACGATCCTGCCGGTAGCAAAACCCCGCAGCGCTATTCTGACATTAAAAATGCTCGGCCGTCGCCATAGCCGCAAGCTGTTCCTCACGCTGCTGCTGGTGGTGGCGGAAAATGTCATGTATCTCCTCTATCCGCTGCTGGCGGGCTTCGCTATTAATGCGATTCTCTCCGGCAGGACCTGGCATGCGGTGCTCTATGCGGTGATGGTGTTTACCATGTGGGCCATCGGAGCGGCACGACGCAGCGTCGATACCCGCACCTTTGCCCGTATTTACGCCGGGCTGGCCGTGCCGGTGATTGTGGCACAGCGTAGCGAAAACCAGAGCGCGTCAACCATTGCCGCGCGGGTGGCCTTGTCACGCGAGTTTGTCGACTTTTTTGAGAAACATCTGCCGGTGCTGATTACCTCGCTGGCCTCTATGACCGGCGCCGCGGTGATGCTGCTGGCTATCGAGTTCTGGACCGGCGCGGGCTGTCTGGCGATCCTGCTGTTCTTCGCCTGTTTCCTGCCGGGATTTACCCGCAAAAACGATGTGCTGTTTGGTCGTCTGAATAACCGGCTGGAGAAAGAGGTGAGCTTTGTCAGCAACGCTAACGCTGCGTCACTGGACCGTCATTATGGCGTGCTGGCCAGCCTGCGGATCCGTCTCTCCGATCGGGAAGCCTGGGGTTATCTGGCCATCGGTAGCGTGGCAGCGCTGCTATTTGCTGTCACCATTGCGGTAATGTCGAACCGTGGCGGGACCAATGCGGGTCACATCTATTCGGTGATGACCTATATGTGGATGTTTGCCATGAGCCTGGATGATGGCCCACAGCTGCTGGAAAAATATTCCCAGCTGAAAGACATAGGTCGCCGGGTGAATACCGGCACACACTGATTTGGCCGATTCAGCCGCTGCCTTCTTTTCGGCGTTGTCTCAGTTGAGGGCTGAAGCAGCCGCCGGACCAGCCGGCGGCACGGAGATGAAGAATAACGAGCCGACTCGGGACCGAAAGCGATCACGGCTCAGGGGAGGGGCTAATAATCCAGCTCACCTGGCGCAAATGCTCTGAATGCGTTATCAGATGGCGTATAGCCCAGCACTTCTCGCGTCTGTGTCAGATCAAAGCGCTTAAAGCGGTTATCGGAAATGCCGTAGCCAATAAAGAAGGTGATCTTCTCTGCCTCGACGGCGCCAGTCAGCAATCTGACGGCATCTTCCGGACTCAGCCATGCGCTGTAATCCCGTGCATTATGCAGGCTGTTATCCAGTGCAGGTTCAAACGCCCCGATTCTCAGCGCCACACAGCTCAACCCGTGCTGGCTGGCATAGAAGGCGCAAAGTGCTTCACCATAACATTTGGTGACGCCATACAGATTCGCGGGAGAGACGGCCATGCCGGGATGTATCTGGACATCCGCCGGGTAGCCCTCAATGGTCTGCGCACTGCTGGCAAAGACCAGACGACGACAGCGGTGCTCAGCTGCTGCCTTGAGTATCCAGGTCGTAGAGAGAATATTGGCGGGCAGCAGATCGTCGAAACTGGCCTGCGCATCCGGGATACCGGCGAGGTGGATGACGGTATCGACAGGCTCTTCAGCCAGTAATTTCTCCGCCGCACCAGGTTGTGACAGATCCGCCACAATAAAACGATGGGGTGCGGGTATCGCGTAATCCGGCTCACGTAAATCGGTCAGGATAAAACGGTAGTTGTTCTGGCTGGCCGCAAAGAAAGTGCGCCCGATGCGCCCGCTGGCACCGGTAAGAAGGATAACTCTGGTCGTCATCTGCTGATCCTGTTATTCAAAAGAAGCGCTGAGAGGTCAGTTAAACAGAGATTCACGACTCAGGCCTGCGTAGCTTCCCGGATTGTGATCTTAAACAGGTCGCTATGCGCCAGAGTGGCACGGATAAATGCCCACGTTCCCGCAGCCTTCACTGTGCGCCAGATCACATAAATGGGTTGCTAAGCGCAGCCTGACTTTTTATAGTCTGCCCGCTTCACCCGGACGGGAACACGCTCTGCTTTCTCTCTCCGGCTCACTTCAGTTTTTTCAGTTCTGGCCATTGGGAATCAATTTTGTTAAGAAAAAATCATAAAACCGACGATGCCGGTTTTGTCCGCTGGGCATTACTGGCCCTCGCGCTGGGCGGCTTTGGCATCGGTACCGGTGAGTTCATCATGATGGGCCTGCTGCCAGATGTTTCACGCTCCCTTGCGATTACCGAGCCGCAGGCGGGCAACGCCATCGCCAGTTACGCACTGGGCGTGGTGGTCGGTGCGCCGTTTATTGCGGTGCTGGCGGCGCGAATGGCACGTAAATCGCTGCTGCTGATCCTGATGGCGCTGTTCAGTATCGGTAATGTTGCCAGCGCGATGGCTGACAGCTATCACGGCCTGCTCGTGGCGCGTTTTCTGACCGGGCTGCCTCACGGCGCCTACTTTGGTGTGGCGTCGCTGGTAGCCGCCTCGCTGGTGCCGATTGAACGTCGTGGCCGCGCGCTGGCGTCACTGATGCTGGGACTGACGGTGGCGACCCTGATTGGTGTGCCGCTGGGCTCCTGGATAGGTCAATTATTTAGCTGGCACGTGGTGTTCACCTTTGTGGGCGCAATTGGTCTGCTGACCTGCCTGCTGATTGGCCGCTATGTCCCTTACACGCCTGGCGATGTGGATGCGCATCCGCTGCGGGAACTGGGCGCGCTGAAAAACGCGCAGGTGCTGCTGACCCTGCTGGTGGGGGCGGTAGGATTTGGCGGGATGTTCGCTATCTTCAGTTATATCGCGCCGACGCTGATTAACATTGCTGGCATCTCTCCCTCGCTGATCCCCTGGGCGATGGTGGCGTTTGGGCTGGGAATGATCATCGGTAATCTGGTGGGTGGCCGTCTGGCTGATGGCCCGGTGCTGAATATTATTGGCTGGACGCTGTTATGGAACGTGCTGGTGATGCTGGCCTTCCCGGTGCTGGTTCAGCATGTGGCAACCGGCCTGCTGGCCACGTTCCTGATCGGCACCTGCTCAGTGCTGCTGCCGTCGTTGCAGATTCGCCTGATGGATGTCGCCAATGAGTCGCAAACCCTGGCGGCTGCGATGAACCACTCGGCGCTGAACATTGCCAATGCGATGGGCGCGTATCTTGGGGGCCTGACGGTGTCGCTGGGCTATGGCTGGATCTCCACCGCGTGGGTGGGTGTTGCGCTGGGCGTGGCCGGTCTGATGGTCTTTGTGCTCACGGCGCGACATGCTGCCCGTCAGCAGACTCAACTGGCCTGATATGAGTAAAGCAGGGCGCAGCGATACTGTTTATCGCTGCGCTTTATTAGTACAGGGCCGCCGTATTATTTTTCAGCAATGATTAACCGCACTATTATTTACTCTCTGACCGTTCAGCGAAAATTATCATTCTGTCATCCCTGATATTTCAAAATGCTCGGAAAATCAACAAGGGCGCTCCGGACGTCTGGATGTTAAAAGTAAATTAAAATAATGTTTGCTAATGTCGATGAGGCGTGGCTTAATAGCGTCATCGGTTTGGAACACAGACCTTATCAAAGCAGTTTTAGTAAAGCAGTCCTCAGTGCAAGCGATATCACAAGATACCCTTATTCATGAGTCTCCTCCTAAAAGCCTGGTAAGTTACCTTCTGAAAGACAGGCCATCTTCGCCACTTTGTGGCTCATAAATTAAGGAATTATCGATGTCTAATAAAATGACTGGTTTAGTAAAATGGTTTGACGCTGGTAAAGGTTTCGGTTTTATCTCTCCTCAGGATGGCAGCAAAGATGTATTCGTACATTTCTCTGCAATTCAGAGCAACGATTATAAAACTCTGGACGAAGGTCAGCAGGTCGAATTCACTATTGAAAACGGCGCTAAAGGTCCTTCAGCGGCAAACGTTGTCCCTATGTAAGCCTTAATTATCAATAGTGCTTATCAACGCGTGATGGCAATAGCCTGAGCAGATAAGCCTGATATTGATAATTAATTAAAACCCGCCTTGTGCGGGTTTTTTGCGTTTATGATTTGCCGGATGCTTACGCGATGTTTTTTGCCCGCGCCAGAAATCCGCGCGGGCCAGTAAAAAATGTTCAGCGCACGCTGGCGATCAGCCACTGCTGCAACTCTGTCAGCTCCGCGCGTTGCTCCGGGAAATCCGCAATAAGCTGAATCAGCACCGGTTCAAGGGCATCGGGCCGATAGGTCACACCCTGCAACCGCTGCGCCAGCGCTTCCAGCGGCGCAGGGTTGAGGCTGTCGCTGAAAATCTGACAGCGGCTGATCACGCCGCGTTCTACATCGAAATGAATCTCCACACCACCCCAGACAAAACGCTGGTCCAGCAGATGCGAGAAATCGGGTGCCTGACCGAAATTCCACTCCCAGCTACTCTGCTTTGCGAACTGCTCTCTGAAACCCGGCAGATCGGGCAGGGCGTCGGGAGAGATCCTCTCTGGCTCACAGCGCTCACCGTAATAGTTGAAAAATGCGTCCGTCACCGCGGAGCAGATCGCCTGATAGCTGATACCCGGCGTTAAATCCGCCAGATTGGTCACTCTGGCGCGCACTGAGGTAATCCCCTTCGCCTGCAATTTCTTCACATCCGGATTAAGGTAATCCGCCAGGCGGGAGAGGTCGGCATCCATCAGAATAGTGCCGTGATGGAAACCGCGATCCGGCGTTTCACGGTAGGCTGAACCGGATATTTTGCGCAGCCCGTCAGCGGTGTTCACCACTAAGTCATTACGGCCAGAGGCCTCCGCGGGTACGCCAAGCGAAGTCAGTGCGCGCAGGATGATCTCAGTCGAGACGCTTTTATCATACTCTGGCTTGCCGGCCATAAAGGTAAAACAGCAATTGCCGAGATCGTGAAATACCGCGCCACCGCCGCTGCTGCGACGCGCCAGCCGGATGCCATCTTCGGCCATGCGTCGGGTGTTGCACTCTTTCCACGGATTCTGTGCCCGCCCTATCACCACCGTCTCCGCATTACGCCACAAAAACAGCACCCGCTGGGTGGCCGGCATCTGGCGGAAAATGCACTCTTCTACCGCCAGGTTAAACCAGGGATCGTTGGATTCAGATAACAGTAAACGCAGCGTGGACATCGGTGACTCCCGTTCCTTAAGAGAAGAGGCCCATAAAGCAGGGCAGAAGGCAGAGTGTACCAGCCGGGAAACGGGACTACATGCCTCTTCATGCCGTGATGCTGCGGCAAAAAAAGATAAAATGCCGTCTGCAGAGTAATCGCGGCAGATTGGTGTACGACATTATGACAATATGGATAAGGAGTGTGCTGATTCCCCTGCTTATTTTCCCTTTGAGAGAACAAAAATCGTATGAACGCTTCCGCTGGCATAGCGATGAAGATCACCGCTGCATTAAGTAGCACGCTGATGCTGGCCTGTGTAAAAGAACTCGATGGGGCGATACCGGTCGGCGAAGTCATATTTTTTCGCTCGCTGCTGGCACTGGTACCGCTGTTAATCTGGTTGCGCTTGCAGGGTAGCGTGCTGGATGGCATTCGCACCCGCAATATCCGCGGGCATTTTGTGCGCGGGCTGGCCGGAACCGGTGGTCTCTATTTCAGTTATCTGTCGCTGCTCTACATTTCTCTGACCGACGCCACGGCTATCAATTATGCCGCGCCGCTGTTTACCGTGTTGCTGGCAGCGCTATTTCTGCGCGAAAAAGTGCGTCACCATCGCTGGGTCGCGGTCTTTACCGGTTTCAGTGGCATTCTGGTGATGTTCTCCGGGCATCTCACACTGACGCGACAGGCAACATTTTCCCTTTCTGCATCGGCGGGTATTCTGCTGGCGTTGATGGCAGCCTTCTGTACGGCCTGTGCGCTGGTGCAGATCCGCTTTCTTAACGGCAAAGAGAAGCCGGGCGCCATCGCTTTCTGGTTCGCTATCACCACGGCCTTAACGTCGCTGGTCACGCTGCCAGGCGGCTGGAAAGTGCCGCATGGCAATCAGCTGGCGTTACTGGTGGGATGTGGGCTGCTGGGCGGTATTACTCAGATTCTGATGACTCTGAGCCTGCGCTATGCTGAAGCGTCGTTGCTGGCCCCGTTCGACTACACCACCTTAATCTGGTCAGTGGCGGTGGGTTATCTGCTGCTCGGCAATCTGCCAACCTCCACCACGGTGATGGGTGCGATTCTGGTGGTGGCAGGCGGCCTTTACTCGGTGCTGTATGAGCGTTACCGCTTCCGTAAAGCGCGGATAGTTAATGCCAGTCGCTGATCGGCCCGCCCGGCATCGCCTTGTTATTTACAGAGTGATAACGCAGAGTTAATAATTTGTGATCGCGGCGAAGGAACACTCGGCTGCATTCGTTTACGTTGTGAGCAATCAGAATGTAATCGATTACTTATTCGTGAGGTTCCCATGATTGCAACAGTGCAGGAGAGAGCAGGCCAGCAGATGCAGCATAAGCTGCTGGTGCCGCGCCTCTCTCTGATGATGTTTATGCAGTTCTTTATCTGGGGCAGCTGGTCGGTGACGCTGGGGCTGGTAATGACTCGTCACAACATGCCGTTGCTGATTGGGGATGCGTTTTCGGCCGGGCCCATCGCCTCAATTCTCTCGCCGTTTGTGCTCGGCATGCTTGTGGATCGCTTTTTTCCCTCGCAGAAAGTAATGGCGGTGATGAACCTGGCGGGCGCAGCGATTCTCTGGTTCGTGCCCCAGGCGCTAATCGCGGAGAACGGGGCGCAGCTGATCGCACTGTTATTTGGCTATACGCTCTGCTTTATGCCGACGCTGGCGCTTTCAAATAACATCGCCTTTCACAGCCTCGCCAGCAGCGAGAAAAGCTTTCCCATTGTCAGAGTTTTCGGCACCATCGGCTGGATCGTGGCGGGGATCTTTATCGGTGTAACGGGCATTGCTGACAGCGTGGCAGTGTTCCAGCTGGCGGCGCTCTGTTCGGTACTGCTGGCGATCTACAGCCTGACGCTGCCACATACGCCGGCTCCGGCCAAAGGATTGCCGTTAAAAGTTCGCGATCTCTTCTGCGCCGATGCTTTCGCACTGCTGCGACTGCGTCATTTCCTGGTCTTCGCTGTATGTGCCACCCTGATCTCTATTCCGCTCGGCACCTACTACGCTTTTACCGCCTCCTGGCTGGCGGATGCCGGTATCCGGGAAGTCAGCACCCTGATGTCACTGGGTCAGATGTCTGAAATTGTTTTCATGCTGATCATTCCACTGCTGTTCCGCCGTCTTGGCGTGAAAGTCATGCTGCTGATTGGCATGACAGCGTGGTTTGTCCGCTATGCACTGTTTGCGCTGGGCATGAGTGATGAGACGCGCACGCTGATTTATCTGGGCATTCTGCTGCATGGCGTCTGCTATGACTTCTTCTTTGTGGTTGGATTCATCTACACCGATCGGATCGCCGGTGAAAAGGTCAAGGGGCAGGCGCAGAGCATGGTGGTGATGTTCACCTACGGCATCGGCATGCTGCTGGGATCGCAAATCTCCGGTGCGCTCTACAATCAGCTGGTGGCGGGTAACGCCAGCCCAGAGAGCTGGGCGATATTCTGGTGGATCCCTGCCGTGGCGGCTGCGGTGATTGCGATTATTTTCTTCTTCTCATTCAAATACCGTGATTAAGCGGTAACTGAACTCAGGAGTCACAGATGAAAACAGTTAAGGGACCCGGCATCTTCCTGTCTCAATTCATTACCACCCAGCCGCCTTTTAACTCACTGGCGGGGCTGGCGGAGTGGGCCGCCGGGCTGGGATACCGGGCACTGCAGATCCCCTGCCACCAGCCCGCTATTTTCGACCTTGAGCAGGCAGCGGTCAGCCAGACTTACTGCGACGAGGTGCGGGGAACACTGGCCAGTTTCGGGCTGGAGATCAGTGAGCTTTCAACGCATCTGGAAGGGCAACTGGTTGCCGTGAACCCGGCATACGATCTCGCTTTTGATAATTTTGCGCCTGCCGCGCTGCGAGGCGATCCCGCCCGGCGCACCGACTGGGCCATCGCTACGCTGAAGCGTGCGGCTGCTGCTTCTGAAAAACTCGGCCTGCGCGCACATGCCACCTTTTCCGGCTCGCTCGCCTGGCCCTGGTTCTATCCCTGGCCGCCACACCACGAAGCCCTGTTTGATGAGGCGTTTGCTGAGCTGGCGCGCCGCTGGCTGCCGGTGCTGGATAGTTTTGACCATCACGGTGTGGACCTCTGCTATGAGATACATCCCGGCGAAGACCTGCATGACGGTGTCACGTTTGAGCGCTTTTTGTCAGAGGTGAATCACCACCCGCGCTGCAATATCCTGTTCGATCCCAGCCATCTTCTTCTGCAACACATCGACTATCTGCAGTTCATCGACCTCTATCATCCGCGTATCAAAGCCTTTCACGTTAAGGATGCGGAGTACCAGTTAAATGGACGCAGCGGAGTATATGGCGGATATCAGCCGTGGCTGGCGCGCGCCGGACGCTTCCGCTCGCCGGGCGATGGCCAGATCGACTTCAGCCGCATTTTTAGCAAACTGGCCCAGTACGACTATGACGGCTGGGCGGTGCTGGAGTGGGAATGCTGTCTGAAGGATGGCGAGACCGGGGCGCGCGAAGGGGCGGAGTTTATCCGCCGGCATATTATCCCGGTGGCTGACCGCGCTTTTGATGATTTTGCTTTAGCAGAGAACGCCCCTTCGGTGCGCCATCAGCTGGGTCTGGATCGCGACGTCTGAGGCGGCATGGATTCAAAGGTTTTCTGTGGGTGAGTTTTAAAACAGAGGGATCGCTATGTCTATTCAGAAAATCGCCCGGATGGCGGGTGTGTCGGTCGCCACCGTTTCCCGTGTGTTGAATAACAGCGACAGCGTAAAACCGGCTAACCGGCAGAAAGTCCTTGAGGCAATCGAAGAGAGCAACTATCAGCCTAATCTGCTGGCGCGCCAGCTGCGTACGGCGCGCAGCTCGATGATTCTGGTACTGGTTTCCGATATCTCTAACCCGTTTTGCGCAGAGGTGGTCAAAGGCATTGAGGAGCAGGCGGAGAAAAATGGCTATCGCATCCTGTTGTGTAACTCGGGCGCGGATATTGCCCGTTCGCGATCCAGCCTGCAACTGCTCTCCGGCAAGATGGTGGATGGCATTATCACCATGGATGCTTTCAGCAAGCTGCCGGAGCTGAGCCAGCTGATAGGCAAGGCACCCTGGGTTCAGTGCGCCGAACATGATGATAATGGCCAGATCTCCTGCGTCGGGATTGATGATGACGTCGCTGCGCAGTCAGTGGTGCACTATCTGGCCGGACAGGGACGTCAGCGCATTGCGCTGATCAATCACGACCTCCGCTACCGATATGCCCGCCTGCGTCAGCAGGGCTACGCACATCAACTCAAAGAGCAACAACTGGCATGGCAGGCCATCGCTTACGCCAGTGAGTTAAGCTTCAGCGCCGGTAAAGCCGCGATGAATCAGCTGCTGGCGGGCGAGACACGACCTGACGCCGTGTTTGCGGTTTCCGATACGCTGGCAGCGGGTGCCATGGCGGCGATACAGCAGGCGGGTCTGCGGATACCTCAGGACATTGCCGTGGTGGGTTTTGACGGCAGTGAACTGGCCGACATGGTATCGCCGCCGCTGACGACTCTGGCTCAGCCCTCCAGGGAGATTGGCCGTCGTGCCTGTGAGCTGGTGCTGCAAAAAATCATCCGGCCCGACTCTCCGCCACAATGTGTGATCATGCAGGGTGAGCTGGTGGTACGAGCCAGTAGCTGAAGGATTAATCCGCAAAACCTGGCCCCGCCATAACCTCGTCTTTATTGTCTACTAAAACGCGACAGTCATTGCCAGTTCACGCCATTGTGTGACTACCTGGTTTACTTATATGCTGTTTCCATCGAAGGGCATTCGCACTTCCCGAATCAACGAAGGGGCAGAATATGATTGAGCAAAGATTGTCAGAGCAACGCGGCGTGGGCGATCACGGCTGGCTGAATTCACGTCACACCTTCTCTTTTGCAAATTACTGGGATCCAAAGCAGGCGGGCTTTTCAGATCTGCTGGTGATCAATGATGATCGGGTAGCCAAAGGTCGCGGTTTTGGCGCCCATCCTCACAGCAACATGGAGATTATCTCCTATGTCCTGGAGGGCGCGCTGGAGCATAAAGACTCCATGGGCACCGGCTCTGTGATTGTTCCCGGGGATGTGCAGCTGATGAGTGCCGGTAGCGGTGTGACTCACAGTGAGTTCAACCACTCGGGTACCGAGGGTGTTCACTTTCTGCAAATCTGGGTGGTGCCGGCAGAGAAAAATAGTCCGCCAGGCTACCAGCAGGTCTCCGTTAGCGAAGCGGATAAACGCGGTAATCTGCGACTGATTATTTCGCCTGAAGGTGAAAACGGGGCATTGCGGGTGCGCCAGGATATTCGCATCTATGCGGGACTGTTCCAGGGGGATGAGCAGCAGACAATCACTCTGCCGGACGACCGCTATGCGTATATTCATGTGGCGCGCGGCAGTGTCAGGGTAAATGGCCTGCAATTTAATGCCGGAGACGGTGCGCGTGTTCGCAATGAGAAAACGCTGTCGTTCAGTCACGGTGAAGGAGCGGAGGTGTTGTTATTCGATCTGCGTCCCAACGAAGTGAATCATCCAACCCGTTAAAATGAAAACTGCGCGGCTTCCACCGCGCAGTTTTTTTGCATCACTGTGCGTTAAGAAACGCCAGCAGATCCTGATTCAGTTGATCCTGATGCGTCACCGCAAAACCGTGCGGCGCATTGTCATAAACCTTGAGTTCAGCACCTTCAATCATCTCCGCTGCCACTTTGCCGGTGGATTCAAACGGAACGATCTGGTCGTTGCTGCCATGAATCACCAGCGTCGGCACATTCACTTTTGCTACGTCAGCACGGAAATCGGTCTCAGCAAAAGCGGTGACGCAATCAACAGTGCTCTTCAGCGAAGCGAGCAGCGCGATGTTCAGCGTCTGCGTCATGACGCCATCAGAAACGGTCTGTTCGGCATTGGTACCATAAAACGGCGTAGCGAACTCTTTGATAAACTGCGCGCGATCCTTAAGCAGGCCATCACGAATCCCTTCAAACACCGACATATCGACACCCTGCGGGTAGTCTGCCGTTTTGCCAAAGATTGGCGTGACGGCACCGAGAAGCACCAGAGCCGCGACGCGATCGCTGCCATAGCTGCCGATATAGCGTGTGACGTCGCCGCCACCCATTGAGAAACCCACCAGCGTCACATTCTGCAGGTCAAGATGGGTGATCAAATCGTTGATGTCAGAAGCAAAGGTATCGTAGTTATTACCGGTCCAGGGCTGATCAGAACGACCAAATCCACGACGGTCAAAGGCGATAACCCGATAACCGTGCTCCGCTAGGAAGTTCATCTGGCTGTCCCACATATCGGCATCCAGCGGCCAGCCGTGGCTGAACAGAACCGGCTTACCGGTGCCCCAGTCTTTAAAGTAGATCTGTGTGCCGTCGGTCGTTTTAAAGGTGCTCATGGTATTGCCCTCTGTATGACGTGATGGATGAAAAGATGGTGTGCCAGTCACGCTGGCGCCACCAGATAGCGAACCTCGGGTGAATGTTCACCCTGATGAAAAGCGAAAACCCGTCGCTCTATCTTTTTGTCGTTGATGGTGTAGCGCTCTTTCTGACGCAGATGCTCAACCCAGGAGCCGACGACAAACGTCTCAACGAAAATGCCGGGCTGCAAAATATCTTCATACAGTGACCAGTTGATGGCGCCACCGCGACGCCTGACCCGACGCATATCCTGCATGCAGACGGTAAAGGCATGTGCATCATCAATAGTAATCCGGTATTCGTAATTCACCATCACCGGGCCGCGTTCGTGACGAATATCCAGTGCGGGCGCGTTAACGCCATCACCAATCATATCGAGATTAAGGTCGGGATCCTGGTCGAGCCGCCAGCGCCAGACGGTGCTGCTGGCCAGCACCATCCCCAGTGCGGCGATGCAAAGCGACAGCGGAATGCTGAAGTGCGAGGCGAGCTGGCCCCAGAGTGCGCTGCCAGCGGTCATGGAGCCGAAGAACACCGTCAGATAGACCGCCAGCGCGCGGGCTTTTACCCATTTCGCGGCGCTGCGCTGTGCGCCGAGATTCAGCGTCGAGAGCACGGCAATCCAGGCAAATCCGGTAAAAAATTCAAACGCATTCAGTAGCCAGAAGTGGCGTACAAAAGCCAGCGCCAGCATGGTCAGGGCGAAAACAAGACTGGCGAGTACCATCAGGCGATCGGAGCTCAGGTGACGACGCAGGCGCGGCAGCAGCACCGCGCCGGTAATCGCGCCAACACCGATACAGGCCAGCATGATGCCGTAGCCGCCAGGGCCAAGGCCGAGTTCACGACGCGCCACCAGCGGCAGTAATGCCCAGCCCGCGCTGCCAAACAGGAAGAAGGCAAAGGTTCGCACCAGCACATTACGCAACACCGGTGCCGCGTGAACGTAGCGCAGTCCGGCACGCACCGCCGGAAAGAAGTGTTCGGGCGGGAGGCGCTGCACGCTCGGCTCCGCCTTCCAGCGCCAGAGCACCCAGGTGACGCCCAGCACTGATAGCGCATTCAGCAGGAAGACCATCCAGGGACCAGTGAACGAGAGGATCAGGCCACCCAGCGCCGGGCCGACGGCACGACTGATATTAATACCGAGTGAGTTAAGGGCAATGGCCGCGCCCAGCTCTGGTTTCGACACCAGATCCGGCACTACCGCCTGAAAGGGCGGTGAACTCATGGCGGCACCGGCGCTCAGCAAGAAGGCTGCCACCAGCAGCACCTCGGGAGTGACATGGCCGGTCCAGGCGAGCACCGTCAGTCCACAGGCGGCGATAAAGGTCCATAGCTGGGAAAACAGCAGATATTTGCGGCGGTCAACGATATCCGCCATCACGCCTGATGGCAGCGCGAACAGGAACATCGGCAGGCTGCTGGCCGCCTGCACCAGCGCCACGGCCAGCGGATCGGCACTCAGCGTCAGCATGCTCCAGTTCACACCCACATCGTTCATCCATGAACCGATATTGGAGACGACGGTGGCGATCCACAGCATGCGGAACACCGGCCTGCGTAGCGGCTGTAACGGCGAAATCTCGCCAGCGGCCTGGACCTCAGGCTGCTCCTGCTCCAGCTGGTGGATATCATTAACCTGCGCCATGACGAACCCCCTGATGTTTCACCGCGCCGATTCGCCAGCCGCCAGGCCCGGTCAGCGCCAGCGTGGTAAAGATAATCAGCAGCAGCCAGCCAAACTGGCCTTCCGCCAGTGACCAGCCAGGGTGTACCACCAGCATCGCGACCAGCAGCACCGCGATGATCGGCAGGCAGGCAATCCGGCTACCCCAGCCGAGAATAATAAAGATCGGGCAGATGACTTCTGCCACTATCGCTGGCAGCAGGCTCATCATCGGTCCCAGACCAAACGGGTCTTCTATACGCGTCAGTTCTTCGCTGAAATGCAGAATTTTCGGCAGTCCATGCACCTGTAACAGCAGCAGACTGCCGGTCAGGCGCAGGAAGAACAGCCCCGCGTTGATGCGGGGCGATTGAGTGATAGCGTTATTCATGATTAAAACGCGAAGCAGCTGCAGCCGAGCGCGCCCCAGAAGGCGTTATCTTCGGCAACCGGAACGCTGGAACCACGGGCGATCTCATGCGAGTGGCGATGAACACCGCAGGGGCCGCTACAGTGGTGCACGGCGGGCATCATACCCGCACGGCTCTGCGCAACCGGCGGAGCGCTGCGATAGTGACCTGGCACATTCACCACCGGTGACCACTCAGGCAGAACCGGAATAGCGGGCGGTGCATCCGCGCTGAACGATCCGGCGGCATAGACAATATTGCCATCCACCACCGTCAGCACTGACTCAATGCCTTTAATTTCCTCTTCCGGCACGCTGAAGAAGTCTTTACTCAGCACGGCCAGATCCGCCAGAAGACCTACCTGAATCCGACCTTTTTTATTTTGTTCGCTGGAGAACCAGGCGCTGCCCTGTGTCCAGAGCATCAGCGCCGTTTCACGGTCAAGGCGGGCATTGACGTCATACATCTGCATGCCGCCCACGGTGCGACCGGAAACCAGCCAGTAGAGCGCGGTCCAGGGGTTATAACTGGCGACGCGGGTTGCATCGGTGCCGAGTCCGACCGGGACGCCGGTTTCCAGCATTTTCTGAACCGGTGGTGTATGGCGGGTGGCTTCAATACCGTAGCGCTCAGCAAAGTATTCGCCCTGGAATGCCATGCGATGCTGCACCGCAATGCCACCGCCCAGCTCTTTGATACGATCGATATTGTGCTGAGTGACGGTTTCCGCGTGGTCAAAGAACCAGTGCAGACCATTAAACGGGATATCGCGGTTGACCTTTTCAAAGACATCCAGCATCCGGCTGATCGACTCGTCATAGGTTGCATGCAGACGGAAAGGCCAGCGATGTTCCACCAGATGACGCACCACGCGCTCCAGTTCATCCTCCATGCCAGGCGCTAAGTCCGGACGTGGCTCCAGAAAATCTTCGAAGTCGGCGGCCGAGAACACCAGCATTTCGCCTGCGCCGTTGTGACGGAAATAGTCGCTGCCCTGACCTGGCGTCAGCATATCCGTCCACTTCTCAAAATCTTCCAGTTCATGACCCGGACGCTGAGTGAAGAGGTTGTAGGCGATACGCAGCGTCATCTGCTTTTTCTGATGCAGTTCAGCGATCACTTCGTAATCTTCGGGATAGTTCTGGAAGCCGCCGCCCGCATCAATGGCGCTGGTCAGACCCAGTCGATTCAGCTCGCGCATAAACTGACGGGTCGAGTTGACCTGCTGTTCCAGCGGCAGTTTCGGTCCTTTGGCCAGGGTTGCGTAGAGGATCATCGCATTGGGACGGGCGATCAGCAGGCCGGTGGGATTGCCGTTGCTGTCGCGCTGGATTTCGCCACCCGGCGGGTTCGGTGTCTCTTTGGTGTAGCCGACGACTTTCAGCGCTGCGCGGTTGAGCAGGGCGCGGTCATAAAGATGCAGCACGAAGACCGGCGTGTCGGGGGCCGCCTCGTTGATCTCATCCAGCGTCGGCATCCGGCGCTCGGCAAACTGGAACTCGGTCCAGCCGCCTACCACACGCACCCACTGCGGTGACGGCGTGCGCAGCGCCTGCTCTTTCAGCATTCGCAGCGCATCGGCAACCGACGGCACCCCTTCCCAGCGCAGCTCAAGGTTGTAGTTCAGACCACCACGTATCAGGTGCAGGTGGGAATCGTTCAGGCCCGGCACGGCGGTGTGACCTTTCAGATCGATCACTTTAGTGCCGTCGCAGTGATACTCCATCGCCTCTGCCAGTGTGCCTACCGCAACGAATTTGCCATCACGAATCGCAACCGCTTCTGCCACCGGATTGCTGCGGTCAACAGTATGAAATTTGCCATGGGTCAGTATCAGTTCTGCTTTACCCAGCGTAACCATAGATCCTCCTCAACGGGGTTGTCCGACGTAGTGCGGGACAGGAAGTGCCGCAGATAACAGGGCACGAATAAGCCGGATTATGGTGAGCGGGTTAATGCGTCGTCTAGTTATACAGAGGGATACCTATACCTTCGTATAGTTATACGCAGAGATAATAGTTTGCCTTCGCCCGTCGCCCTACACTGCGACCAGACAGCCAGCAGCAGGACGTTAAACCTGCACTGACCGTCCTTTTGTTCCGCGCCAATTGGCGAAAATTCCGTTACATAACCTCTATGGGTGAACGCATGTCCAACGCTAAGCTTGAAGTCCTCACGCCACATAACAGCCAGATTATTTTCATCGACCAGCAGCCGCAGATGGCCTTTGGCGTGCAGTCGATTGACCGCCAGGTGCTGAAAAACAACACCGTTGCGCTGGCGAAGGCGGCGAAAGTCTTCAATATCCCTGCCATCATTACCACCGTCGAAACCGAAAGCTTCTCGGGCCACACCTATCCTGAACTGCTGGATGTGTTTCCGGGTCAGGACATTCTGGAACGCAGCTCAATGAACTCCTGGGATGACCAGAAAGTGCGTGATGCGCTGGCCGCGAACGGCAAGAAAAAAGTGGTGGTGTCCGGTCTCTGGACGGAAGTGTGTAACAACAGCTTTGCGCTGTGCGCAATGCTGGAAGGGGATTACGAGATCTATATGGTGGCGGATGCGTCAGGCGGCACCACCAAAGAAGCCCACGACTACGCGATGCAGCGCATGATTCAGGCGGGTGTGGTGCCGGTCACCTGGCAGCAGGTCATGCTGGAGTGGCAGCGTGACTGGGCCAACCGTGACACTTACGATGCGGTGATGAACATCGCCAAAGAGCATTCAGGTGCCTATGGCATTGGTGTGGATTATGCCTACACCATGGTACACAAAGCGCCGTCACGTCAGAAAAGTGAACACCGTACCCTGGCACCGGTTCACGCACCGGTCCGCTAAGGGACGTCCTGCTGATCGGCTTTCGTCTGCCGGTCAGCAGGCATAACAGGAGTCCGGTTATGAATCCTTTACTGCTTTCTCTGGCTGCAGGGGTATTGATTGGCCTGCTTTACGGCCTGCTAAAGGTGCGTTCACCGGCTCCGCCCGCGATTGCGCTGGTGGGGCTGCTGGGGATGTTGCTGGGTGGGGCGCTGGTTCATGCAGTTTTGCCCGCAGAGCATGCGACCACCCTGCAGCGATCCGATGCGCCGTTTGTTACACCTGTTTCGCGGGTAAGCTGAACATGTTGAAATCCTACATTATTTCTCTCACGGTGGGGCTGCTTGCCGGGGTAATCTATGCCCTGATCAACGTGAACTCTCCGGCACCGCCGGTTATTGCTTTAGTGGGGCTGTTTGGCATGCTGGTGGGCGAGCAGTTGATTCCGCTGGGTACGCGTCTGTTCCGCCGGCAGCCGGTGACGCTGAAGTGGTTTCGCCATGAGTGTGTGCCAAAAATCAGTGGGACACCGCCACCCGATGGCGATGACCACCCTTAAGTCCTCGCGTGCCGTACGATGAGGCGTTTCAGAGGATAACTGCATGGCGCTGTCACAGCGTATTGTCATTGTGGACGATGAACGCGCGGTCCGCAGTGGACTCAGCAATCTGTTGCATTCAGACGGCTATTCGACCCGACTATTTGAGTCAGGTGAGGCGCTGCTGAGCGATGACGATGCGCTTTCAGAGGTAGGCATGCTGATCATCGATGTCGGACTCAAGGGCATGTCCGGCTTTGAGCTATTCACTATTTTGAAACAGCGGGCAGGTCTGCCACCGGTGATTTTTATCTCGGCAGATCTGGAAGAGACCACCCTGTGGTATGCCATTGCCTTGGGTGCCGTGACTTTTTTGCGAAAGCCGATTGATGTTGATACGCTGCTGACACTGATCCGTTGCGAGTTATCTCAGGGAAAGGTGCGCTGATGAGCATGCTTTCGGTTAATTTTCAGGAGAGTGATGACGCAGGGATCGCGATTGAAGATTTCGACACGCTGACGCCGCTGGCGCAGGATGGCTGCCTGCTCTGGATGCTGGCGCGCCGTCACTCAGGTGAGTCGCTGATAATCGCCACTGGACAGAGTGACGACGTCACGTTTCAGGCGACGCAGCGGCTGAAAAATGAACGAGCGCTGGCTGCTTATCTTTCGCCCCGCTGGGCCATCACCGCGACGGGCACCACCCGTTACCTCAACCGCTATGCGCTGATCTACCCCACGTTTCCGTTTCGCAGCCTGGCGAATAACCTCGCGACCCCTCCCGATGAAATCGCTGACTTCCTGCAGGTTGCATTGCAGCTTTGCTACACGCTCGGTCAGGCGCATCATCAGGGCATCGTGCATGGGGATATCAAGCCGGGCCATTTTTTTATCAGCGACGAGGGCCGGTTCCGGCTGGGCGGGTTTGGTCTCGCCTCGCTGGCGGCGCAGTCGGCGGAAAAAAACAGCCTGCGCGTCTCAGGCGGTACGCTGGCCTATATGTCACCTGAACATACCGGCCGCACACCGCATCCGGTCAGCAGCCTCAGCGATCTCTACAGTCTGGGTGTCGTGCTGTATGAATATCTCACCGGTAAGTTGCCGTTTGGCTCACCGGATGCGGGGGAGGCGGAGTGGATTCATCATCACATCGCCAGCGCACCCCGGCCAGCCGGACAGGTCAGAGAGGATGTGCCGCCGATGCTCTCTGTGATTCTGCTGCGTCTGCTGGCAAAGTCACCTGCTGACGGGTATCAGACCGTGCAGGGGCTGATGGCTGATTTACGCCGCTGTCAGGCGACGCTGACCGCAGAAAACATCATTGCGCCGTTCACGCCCGGTCTGCAGGAGCGGTTCAGCACCAGTTTCCGGCCCGAGACCCTGTTCACGCAACATCCGCAGGCTCGCGTGCTGCTGACGACGCTGGATGCGGTCAACCGTACCGGCACGCAGAGCCTGGTGATGCTGAGCGGTGCGCCCGGCTCGGGTAAGTCCGCCATTATCGCTTCCGCCCTGAAAACCCTGCAGCACCGACAGATTCTGCTGGCCGCCAGCAAGGCCGATCAACATTCGCCTGCCGCACCTTATGCCGCAGTCGCCTCAGCGTTTCGCACAGTCACGCTTTATCTGCTGGGATTGTCAGCCCTGGAGCTAAGCAAATGGCGGGTTCGCCTGTTGCGCTTGCTGGGTGGCTATACCGATTTAGCCATTGAACTGGTGCCTGAACTAAAACAGCTGCTGAATATCCGGACAGTGCAGCCGGTGGTGCGCCATGCTCCGGACGCCCGCGAGCAGTTTAATCAGATGGCGTCTGCGCTTATCCAGGCCTTTGCCACGCCGGGCCGTCCGCTGGTGATGCTGATTGATGATGTTCACTGGGCAGACAATGCCACGCTGCAACTGCTGGAAAATCTGATTACCCGTAATGAGCATCTGCCTTTTATGCTGGTGCTCGCCTTCCGGGAGGGTGAGTCGATGCCCTGTCCGATGATTGCCGGGTTTCTGCTGCGCCTCAGAGCATCAGCGGCACGGGTCGTGGCGCTGACGCCGCAGCCGCTCAGTGTTAAAAGCATCACCCGCTGGCTAGCGGGGATGCTGCATACCCGTCCCGGCGGCAATCGTGAGCTGGCACAGATTATCTTTGAGAAAACCGGCGGTAATCCACTCTCGATGCAGGAGTTCTTCCGTCAGGCGGTGGATGATGGGGTGATTGTCTATCGTCAGAACCCGCTGAAGTGGCATTACGACAGCCAGGCGCTGATTGCGCGTCAGTACACCGACAATGTGGCGACGCTGGTATTAAATCAGCTGGCGCGGATGCCGGAGGCTACACGCCAGCTGCTGGGTTCGCTGGCCTGTCTGGGGGCCAGCGGTGAACTGTCGCTGTTAAGTCATATCAACGCGACGTCCGTATCGCGGATTCAGCAGCAGCTTGAGCCTGCCGTCAGCGGCCGTTTTATAACCCTGACTGGCGGGAACTACGCCTTTACCCACGACCGCGTGCATAACGCAGCGTTTTTACTGCTCGACCTCCGGCAGCAACACTCTCTTCATCAGCAGGCGGCGGCATGGCTGTCGGCCGCGGTTGTCAATGCCGATCACAGTGAGACGCTGTTCCGCGCGGCTTATCACATCGGCATGATTGCTGAACTGCCGCTAAGTGTCGCAGATCGTGAACGCTATTATCCCCTCTGTTTACATGCTGCGCAGGGAGCGAAACGTGCCGGAGATTATCTCTCGGCGCTGCGCTATCTGCGCAGCGCCCAGCAACTCAGCCAGCGGATGGTGACCGGCAATGACTTTATGCTGGGCATCGATGAGGCGGAGTGCGAATTTCTGCACGGTAATCTCACGACCGCGCAAAAGCTTTGTACCCGACTGCTGAGTGAGCCAGGCACGCTCAGTGAAAAATCGATGGCAGCCTGTCTCTCTGCTGAAATTCATATGCGTCAGTCCGACAACCATCTGGCGCTGGAAACTGCGCTCGCCTGGCTGGCAGTATTTGGTGTGCATCTCAGGCGTGATCCGGACGACGCGGAGATTGACGCCGCCTGGCAGGCGATCAGGGCGCGGATCGGCGATTCTCCGCAAGCGGCTTTTTCCCACCTGCCACGCAACACCGATCAGGAAACTGAGTCGGTGCTGAACCTGATGGCCAGCACCATCTTTGTCTCCGCCTACGACTGCCCGCAGCTGCATCTGTTGCTGGTCTGCCGGATGCTGGAGATGACGCTGGATCACGGCGTGACCGGTGCTTCTGCGTTTGGTCTCGCCTGGTTCAGCGTACTGATCAGCGAACGCTATCAGGCCTGGCATTTTGGCTATGCCTGTGGTCGGGTGGCCCGTGAGCTGGTGGAGCGGCATGACTTTACCCGCTACAAAGCCCGCACGCTGCTGCCTCTGGATCAGCTGGGGATCTGGACGCAGCCGCTGGATGTCGCCGTAGAAAGTGCCCGTGAAAGTTTTCGCGTCGCGGTGATGCACGGAGACCGTTCCTTTGCCTGCCTCTCGTTGCGTCATCAGATCATGAACACGCTGACACGCGGCGATCATCTGGAGTCGGTCATGACCTCCATTGAGCGAGGACTCGCTTTTACCCGTAAAACCTTTTATCCCGATGTTGAAAACGTGCTGGTCATGCAGAAGCAACTGGTGATGCAACTGCGGAACAGCAACGGGTTCAGGGCAGGCGATCGCGATGGCGCTTTGCCGATGGTGGCGGGCAGCGAGCCGGGCGTGATCTCTGGCCCAAAAGCGATGGTGCTGTTCTGGGCGGGGTTGTATCGGGGAATGGCACATTTCTTTGCGGCAGAATACCGGGAGGCGCTGCGCTGTTTTGCAGAAATTCGTCCGCTGACCAGCGCAGTGCCCGCTTACATCTACCTGATGGATATGCATTTTTACAGCGCACTATCGCTAAGCCTGCAGCCCGGTGCGGCTGACAGCAACACGCTGCGCTGCGATCTGGACAAATTTGCGGGCTGGGCCGACCTCAATCCCGGACTCTTTGCTGATAAATATGCCCTGCTCAGGGCAGAGTGTGCCCGTCTTGCGGGCAACACGGGCGAGGCGCTGAAACAGTATGAAAATGCGATCTGTCTCTCCCGCCAGGGGGGATATCTGCACATTCATGCGCTGGCGAATCAGCTGGCTGGCCGCTACTGCAAAGCATTACAGCTAGATACCGCCGCCGATGCCTACGTTAAAGCGTCGATGAGAAGCTGGGAGAGCTGGGGCGCGCTGGCGATGGTGCGCCAGCTTGAGCAGCACTATCCGCATCTGACCACGCCGATTCAAAACAGTGCAGTGGCGACCATTCCCTTTACGCAGGATGCCTCGTTCTACGACATGGAGAGTGTGCTGACCGCCGTGCGCGCCCTGACGGAGGAGATCAACCTTGATCGGTTGATTCATACCCTGATGCGCATCCTGCTGGAGCGGGCCGGTGCCCAGCGCTGTCGGCTTATCCGGATTCTGGATGGTACGCTTCCGGAAACGCAGGCCTGGGCAGAAAGCACGGCTGATGGCGTGCGGGTGCAGATTGTCAAAGAGCGCCCCGTCGCAACTGACCTGCCGCTATCGGTACTGGCCGCGGTGATCCGTACCGGTCAGGAGATACGTACTGGCAAGCCGGAAGAGTTCAGTCCGTTCAGTCAGGATCCTTACCTGGTGGCCTCGGGCGCTGCGGTGTTATGTGTTCCGATGTTCAGGCAGGCCAATATGGTTGGGGTGCTCTATCTGGAGAATCGCCTGATGCCCGATGCGTTCACGGCTGAGCACTCCCACATTGTTAAAACGTTGAGTGCTCAGGCGGCAGTTTCGCTGGAGACGGCGCGCCTCTACGCTGAACTGCTGGAGGAGAACAACCATCGGCGACGGGTTGAGAAGCAGCTACGCGCCAGCAAAACCTCGCTGATGCTCGGCGAGAAGATCAGCCATACCGGCACCTGGCGCTGGGAAGTGGCAGAGGACATGATGATGGTGTCTGAAGAGTATGGCCGTATTCTGGGCCTGCCAGCCCATCAAAAAGGGTTGTCGATGGCAGATTTTCTGACCCGCGTTCATCCCGATGATTATGAATGCATCAGCGAACTGGTGACGCACAGCGTCAGTCAGGGACGTAGTATGCAGGCTGAGTTCCGTGTGCTCAGGCCGGATGGTGAATGCCGTTACATCAAAGGTATCGGAGAGCCGGTAGAAAACTTCCCCGAGGTGAAAGAGTACTTCGGCACCATTTCCGATATCACCTCGCAGCGCCAGGCAGAAGATGCCGCGCGCATGGCACAGGCGGATCTGGCCCGTGTAACGCGCGCCACCACAGTCGGGCAACTGACTGCCTCAATCGCCCACGAAATTAACCAGCCACTGATGTCGATCGTGGCCAATGCCGGTGCCAGCCTGCGCTGGTTAAAGCGTGAACCGGTGATGCTGGAGAATGCCAGCAGCAGTCTGGATGAAATTATCAAAGAGGGAAAACGTGCCGGAGAGATAATTCGTGGCCTGCAGGCGCTGACCCGCAATCATGAATCGAGCTTTGCCTCGGAAAACCTGCATCTGATCGCCCGCGATATCCTGGCGCTCTCCAGAGTGGAGCTGGAGCGACGCGGAATTTCGCTGGAGCTGAAACTGAGGGCCGGAAAGGCGGATATCTATTGCGACCGCGTTCAGATTCAGCAGGTGCTGCTGAATCTGGTAATCAATGCCATCGATGCCATGTCCGACGATTTACCACGCGCGGCGCTTTTGCGGCTGACGTCAGAGAACCCGACGCCGGACACGCTGCGTTTTGAGGTGCTGGATAGCGGCTGCGGCTTGCCGGATGGCGTGCGTGAACGGATCTTTGAGTCGTTCTACACCACGAAGAAAAGTGGCATGGGCATGGGATTAACCATCAGCAAAGGGATTATCAAAAAGCATTGTGGTGAATTAGGCGCAGAGAACCGGGCGGAAGGCGGCAGCCGTTTCTGGTTCACTCTGCCACTGGGATAATCGTATTGAGGCCAGGTGTCTGCCTGGCCTTAGCGGCGTCGGGTATGATCAATATTGAGCCGCTCTGCCGCCCGCACCAGATCGGTGAGCGACCGCGCCTTCATCTTCTCCATCACCCGCCGCTTGTGAACTTTAGCTGTGATCTCACTGACGCCCATTTCGGCGGCGATCTGCTTATTCAGCAGGCCGCTAATCGCCAGCAGCATGACCTCGCTTTCACGCGGTGTCAGGGTCTGATGTCGCTCCAGTATCTCCCTTCGCTCCTCGGAAGAGGCCATATTCTGCCCGGCGATCTGTAAGGCTTCTGCAACCGCCTGCAAAATACGATCGGGATCGACAGGTTTAGTCAGAAACTCATAAGCACCGGTTTTCATCGCCCGCACTGTGACCGGAATAGTCCCGAAGCCGGTTAAGAAGATAGTGGGAATGGCGTAGCCACGATCGATCAATGCCTGTGCGACATCAAATCCATCTGCACCAGGCAGATTAATATCCAGAATCAGGCAACAGGGAAGGGGAGTAAAAGCGTGAGCCAGGAAATCATCAGCCGAAGAAAAAGAGATAACCGTGTAATCGTCGGCAGTGAGCAGATTACGCAGTGCAGCAGTCACAGCAGCGTCGTCGTCAACGATATAAACGATGGGATTCATAGGGACCTCATTTCAGCCAGGTATTTACTGATAATTTAATTAAGCATGACGCGTAAAGAGGCCCTGATGAGAAAGTGTCGGGCAGGGTTAACAGGATATTACCATAACAGTTATCATTATCATCTTATAATTATCAGCTTGTTAAAATTAAGATAAATGGCTGATAGATATGACTAAAATGTGAGCGTCAACTCTGGGGTGGAGCGCCACTGTTCTGGGCGTAAATGCTGATAACTGTCATTTGATCGACATAGCTATGCCATAAATTGTTCGCTCACTCACGGGCAGGAGAATAGTCCCGTTTAATAGCTAAAATAATCCATAAACCCGTTATCCAGATTAAATCGTTTCAGCCTGATATGCACTGGAATAAGTTAGTGGCGGTACGTAATTAATTCGGAAGTAGTCTGTTAACTCGCGGCGGTCCTGATAATTAATTTGCCTGAGGGCAAAACGACGGATTGATAAGCGTACCGATCTTTACCCTGCGTCTTATAGCGAAATAAGCTAGTTGATTATATAGTTACAACATACATTATGTTTGGTTATTAACCCTAAACTTCACCATTGTGCGGCCAATGCTTATCAACGCGAAGCCTCTGTGCCAGATTCTGACGATTAGCCGGGTAAAACCTGACCCGTTTTTACCCGGTAAGAAGTCATTACATTTAAAAAAGCCTTACCTGTCAGCGAGTAACCTTGATAAGCGTAGCGGTATTCATGGCGTGGCTGCTAATCCTCACTAAGCTTGTGAAGCAACCCTTTAAATAGAGGGAGATTTTCCATTCGGTAGCTCGTCGCAATGTCGTCATGAGGCTTATATGAGTCAAAATTACTGCACCATTATCTACAATGGTGAACGGTTAAAAGGGTTAGCTGATCAACCGCTAATCGATTTTCTGGATGCTCAAGGGAAAAAACTACCTCATGTCTGTTACCACCCGGCGTTGCCGCCGCTGCAAAGTTGTGATGTCTGCTGGGTAGATGCCAACGGCGAGCGGGTTCGCGGCTGCACGCTCCGCACTGAAGAGGGGCTGGAGGTGCAGAGTGAAGGCAGTGCGCTTAAGGCCGCGCAGCAGGAGGGAATGGATCGGCTGCTCAATCGTCATGAGCTTTACTGTACCGTCTGTGAACACAACACCGGTGACTGCACGCTGCATAATGCCGTGGCAGATATGCACATTCCGATTCAGTACTATCCTCATGAGCCCAAGCCCTACACAAAAGATCATTCCAATCCGTTTTACACCTACGATCCTGACCAGTGCATCTTATGCGGTCGCTGTGTCGAGGCGTGTCAGAATGTCGAGGTCAATGAGACGCTGTCGATTGACTACACCCAGGCGCATCCTCGCGTGCTCTGGGATGGCGGAACGGAAATCGCCGGTTCCAGCTGCGTCAGCTGCGGACATTGCGTCACAGTTTGCCCGTGCAATGCGCTGCTGGAAAAAACCATGCAGCCAGACGCAGGCCCCTTTACCGCGATGGATGAAGGGCTGAAGCGTCCGCTGATCGACTTTGTTAAAACGCTGGAAAACAGCATCGGCATGGAGCCGATTACCGGCGTTTCGAAAATCGATGTGGCGCTGCGCCAGTCGGAGATCAAACGCACCAAAACCGTTTGCACCTATTGCGGTGTGGGCTGCAGCTTTGAGATCTGGACCCGCGACCGCCATATCCTGAAAGTTCAGCCGGTCGCCGAAGCCCCGGCCAACGGCATCTCGACCTGCGTTAAAGGTAAGTTCGGCTGGGACTTCGTCAACAGCCCTGAGCGCCTGACTACGCCGTTGATCCGCGAGAATGGCCACTTCCGGCCTGCCAGCTGGGATGAAGCTTTGCAGCGGGTAGCCGAAGGATTACAGGGTATCGCTCAGAATTATGGAGGCGATGCGATTGGCTTTATCGGCTCCAGCAAGGCCAGCAATGAAGAAGCCTATCTGACCCAAAAAATCGCCCGTTTAATTTTTGGCACCAACAACGTTGATAACTCCTCGCGCTATTGTCAGAACCCGGCCACAGAAGGACTGTTCCGCACGGTGGGCTACGGCGGAGATGCCGGGACGATTAAGGATCTGCAACAGACCGATTTGATCGTGCTGGTCGGCAGCAACCTGGCCGAGAACCATCCGGTCATTGCTTCTCACATCAAACAGAGCCACAAACATCGCGGTCAGAAACTGCTGGTCGTTGATCCGCGCCGTCATGAAATGGCGGAACGTGCTGACTGTTATCTGCGCATCCGACCGGGTACTGACCTGGTCTGGGCCTCGGCGATGGCAAAATATATGTTCGATCACGGTTATGCGGATGAGGCTTTTCTGGCCCAGCGGGTCAACCAGGTTGATGAGTACCGCGCGTCACTCGCTCCCTTTACGCTGGCCTTTGCCAGTGAGACATGTGGACTGAGTGAATCAGAACTGATTGAAGCAGCGGAAATGATCGGCCAGGCGGGCAGCGCCTGTGTGTTGTGGGCGATGGGAATTACCCAGCACAGCCACGGGGCAGACACCAGTACGGCACTGTCGAACCTGCTGCTGGTCACCGGCAACTATGGCCGGCCTGGCACCGGCGGTTATCCGATGCGCGGACACAACAACGTACAGGGCGCCAGCGACTTTGGCTGCCTCAGTAATCTCTATCCCGGCTATGAAAAAGTCACTGACCCAGCGGTGCGCGAAAAATGGGCGCGTGCCTGGGGCGTCTCACCTGAAGCGCTTTCCGATCAGCCTGGTGCTGATAATTTCAAAATGGTGCAGCAGGCCGGTGAAGGCAAAATTCGCGCGATGTATATCACCGGTGAAGAGACGGCGTTTGCGGATGCCGATGCCACTTCGGTGCATGCCGCCTTCAGCAAGCTGGAATTTATGGTCGTACAGGACATTTTCATGTCACGCACTGCCGAATTTGCCGATGTGGTGCTGCCCGGTGCGCCCAGCGTGGAGAAAGAGGGCACCTTTGTGAACACCGAGCGGCGGATACAGCACTTTTCACCCGCCATGAAGCCGCTGGGTGATTGTCGGCCCGACTGGGAGATCTTTACCGATCTCGCCGCCCGTCTCGGTCATCCGTGGCATTACCCGAACCCAGGCGCGATTATGGCGGAAGCGGCAGGCATCGCAGAGATTTTCGCGGGTGTCAGCTATGAGCAACTGGTCGGCTGGCAGTCCCAGCTATGGCCCGTCAGCGCCGCAGGCGAAAGCACGCCGCGACTCTACACGGAACGGTTTAATTTCCCGGATGGCAAAGCGCGACTCTATCCGCTGAGCTGGCAGCCGCCCGCCGAGCAGGAGGATTCACAGTATAATCTGCTGCTGAATAATGGCCGGATGCTGGAGCATTTCCAGTCGATGAATCAGACCGGGCAGAGTGGCCGCATGATGTCGCTGTCGCCTAATGCCTTTGTTGAGATCTCACCGGAGCTGGCTGCCGAGCGCGCGCTGAACGAAGGAGAGTGGGTACGCATTACCTCGCGGCGCGGATCGCTGGATGTGCCTGTTGTGATCACTGAGCGTGTGGCAGGCAACGTGCTGTTTATGCCGATTCATCATGGCAAAGATGGCGTCAACGCCCTGACTGGCGAACATCACGATCCCGACGTCAACACACCAGCTTATAAAGAGATTGCCGTAAATATGAAGCGCGTTGATCGCCGGTCGCAGCCTAATCCGGTGCCACTACACAACTTCCGTCACGGCAGTCGTACGCCGCTGGATCACCTGCCGATAGAGCAAAAATGGCAGCAGGCTGGCTATCGGGAACCGCCTGAACATGTCGAAAAACCGGAGAAATTCTAATGGCAGAACGGATGAAATATCAGGTCCCGCCGACACCTACCGAGCCGACCGCCCGGGAGGCGATGGATGAGCTAATCGAAAATCTTCACCAGCACGGTTTTCTGCGGCTGGCGAACGATCTGGTTAAATCAAACAGCGAGGTGGGGAAAATCCTGGTTTCGGGCCTTAATCAGCCGGGTACGCAGAACGCGCTGCAGAATCTCTCGATACTGATGATGACGCTGGGCAGCGTGCCGCCAGAACGGTTTAATCATCTGCTGTTGGCCGTTCGCGATGCCGCGATGGCCGTTAAACCGGCGCGCGATGAGGCCCGTCAGGAAAAAGCCGCGCCGGGAATCCGCGGCATTATCCGGTTACTCAATGATGAGGATCTGTGGCGCGGACTGCGCCCCATCTTCGCGGCGCTTGAAGTCTTCTCACAACAGATCGACCGTGAAGAGCAGAAGCCGATTACCCGCTTCAGTGGCAAGCCCACACGGGAGTAGTTCAGCCTGCGATCGTTCAGGATTGCGTGGGGGTGTAGATCAGATGACCGGCTACACCGCCCGCGCCGCCATCTTTTGGATGATTGATACCATCGGAGACCGGGACATCGGTGAAATCAAACGGCGAAACCCCCTCAAGGCAGGCGACATTCACCCCGAACTGATCGGGTTGTGAGCGGCTCTGATGAAAGGTGTAAATGCCGCAAACGGAACAGAAGTAGTGGCCCACCTCTTTGCTGTTGAAACGATACTCTGTGAGCTGCGCTTTACCCCGGGTCAGCTCCACTTTTGTCGCAAATACCACCACCGCGCCGCGCATCCGGCAAAACGAGCAGTTGCAGCGGCGCACCGTATTAAATCCATCCTTCAGCGTCACCCGGTACGCCACGGCGCCACAGTGGCATTGTGCTGTCATTTCATTTTGCATCGTGATCTCCTGTGTTGTGAAACCAACCAGCTTTCAGCCTACGCCAAAGCCTGGGATTTGGCAGCATCGGGGACGCATTTGTCGACTATTCAGAGTGAAAGTTTCACTCGTCTGATCTGGAAAGAGGTTTTACCTTGCGGACCGGTTCAGCCCGTTTCGCTACTGGTATACGGCGAAAAATAGCCTGCCGCAGAGTTGTCTCGTTGGTGTTCTCATCAAGTAATAGCGCAGCACGTCCCGGCTCCTGCAGCGTCATGAGCAGCTATTTCTGATCGATATTTTTCGCAGAACGAGAGATATCCATAATCAGCATGTCCAGCACATCCAAGGCAAAGACGTGCGCCAAAGTTCCCTGCGCTTTCACAAATGCTTGAGATACATGTTATAAAAAAGGCATAACTATCAGGTTGCTGGAGAAAAGGCTGAGTTCTAAATGAACGATGGTTATATCGGAAAGTCCAGACATCTTTACATCAATAACCGGGGACAATATGGATAATTATAATCAGTTGCTTGCATTCATATGGGCGTATGAATACGGCAACTTTTCTTCTGCCGCCCGGGCAAACGGATTAACGCCTTCAGCGATGAGTAAACTTATCAGCCGACTGGAGACGAGATTACAGGTAAGACTCTTCTATCGCGGGACGAGAACGTTAACGCTGACCGAAGAGGGACACGTTTATCTTAAAAGTGCCAGAGCAGTCGTTGACGCAATGACGGAGGCTGATTCACTGGCTGAAGATATGCCATCACGCATCAGCGGGCAGCTGAAAATCCGTACCATGACCACCTTTGCCCGTTATCATATCCTTCCATGGTTGCCCGAGTTTATTGAAGCTTACCCTGACCTCAACGTTGATATTGAAACGGGGCCGGTTTACCGGGATGACTTTGATAAAGGGCTGGATCTGGCCATTTATGGTGGTGTACTTGCGAGTTCTTCCCGTATAGCACGTCGTATCGGTGAGAGCCAGTGGATTACCTGCGCCTCGCCAGCCTACCTCAGCAGGTACGGCATACCCTCCCATCCACGTGAACTGATGGATCATCGCTGTTTTCACTTTAATTTTGAAAGCCACTGGAACCAGTGGTTATTTACCGAAGGCAGCCAAAGCATGATAGTCCCGGTAAAACCGGTTGCCTCGTTGTCGCAGGGTGATTTGCTGCGCGATCTGGCTATTAAAGGAGAAGGTATCGTCCGGCTGGCTGACTTCCACATAAACCAGGATATCAGAGAAGGAAGATTAGTACCGCTTTTGAAGGCATTCCAGTCTCCTGTCAGAGAGCCGCTCTATATAATTTACGCGAAAAGGCAGCATCTGAGCCCACGCATCCGCTGTTTTATTGAATTCATTGAAAAACAGATAGCGCTTCATCCCTGGAGTGTTTGAATTTCCAGTCAGCTCACCTCCACTTGTTCCCTATGTCCAATTTGAATTGCTGCTGTGAAACTACGTCACAATGGGTATTCCTGCTGCTCGAATCCCCTCGCTAACGGAACATGATACTGTTTTATGGATTTCCACAGAACGAATCCATTTTCCAAAACAGAAGAAATTACTATGTCAGACAGACAAACATCACGGGCAGCGATCGCACTGGCCCTGACTTTCTTTACCGGCATGCTGAGCAGCAGTCTTCCTACTCCTCTCTATCCCGTGTACATCAGTTTATATAGCTTCAGTGCTTCTCAAATAATGGCGGTATTTGGTGTTTATGCGGCAGGTGTTCTTTTAGCGCTGATATTTACTGCCAGGGTTAATATCATGACTAACCGGTATACAAGACCTCTCTATGCAGGTCTGGCCTGCGTTTTACTGTCGTCACTATTAATGATGTTTGCAGATAAATTTATGATACTTATCCTTGGCCGTTTTGTTACCGGTCTTGGCTCAGGTATTTTAATGGCCTATATCAACCGCTCGCTGATTAAATTATTTGATACAGAAGTCAGTAATAGTGCTGCATTAACCGCTTCTGCCTCATTAATCCTTGGACAGGCTATTGGTCCTTTAATCACGGGGGAAATCGTACATCGTAGTTTTTATGCACTTAAGACTCCCTACGTAATTCTTTTTATTCTGGTTGTAATCTCAATGTTTGGGATCTGGAGCAGTCGCCTGATGATCAACAGGGACAGCACCCCAGTAACCATTGAACGGAAAAGTGTTGTTGCTCAAAGTTACAGGGGACTCTCTTTCCGGGACGTTATCGTCTGCTGCATGGCCATATTTCTTTCCTGGGCGATGGCGTCTACGTTTATGTCCCAAGGGCCAACTCTCGCTCGCACCTATTTCAATGTCACCAGCGTGCAGCTGGTAAGCTATTCACTGTCGGCATTTCTGCTGGTTGCAGGTATCACCCAGATAGTGATGAGGAAAAAGCACCACTATTCGTCACTAAAAATCGGGATTATTGCCCAGTTTGTTGCCGTTTTTCTGGCCCTCTGCAGTGTGCACACAATCGCCCCGTCTCTTCTCTTCATATCCGTTATGCTGGAAGGGTTTGCCTATGGGGCAATACTTGTCGGGGCTGCCACTATCGTTAATGTGGTCGCCAGGCAGAGTCAGCGACATCATCTGATAAACCTGCTTTACATTGTGGGTTACGTGGGTAACTGGCTGCCATTTTCACTGAGCATGATGATGGATCATTTTCCCCAGGAAACAGCCCTAAATGCCTATCTTATACTGTGCTGTATTTTAAGTGCGTCTATTTTATTATCAGTTTATTTCACGGTAAGAAACCAAAGGAAATTACGGACCGGATGAGAAAAAATGCATACCGCATAAATTTAACCTGAAGTAATCTCCCGATCCTGTGCTGCCGGATGAGATTAAAATAATAAGATTATCATCAGAGCATTATTCCCAGGGTAACCCTTGATCCCAGCTTTCAACAAGCAAGTCGATAAAGGAGCGAATTCGCGGGGATAAATGTCGTTTACTGGGATAAATGATCCGAACAGGTTCCGGAGGGAAGGGGTACGCCTCAAGCACGGGTATCAATTTCCCGCTACGCAAATCTTCTCCAAGCAAATAGGTCGGTAGATGGACTATACCAAATCCGGAAATTGCTGATGCCCGCATGGCTTCCGAACTGTCGAGGTTTAGCCGCCCGGGCCCATCATACACAAAAGTGCCTTCTGGAGTTGTAAACCGCCAGCTACGTCTCTTTTCCGCACTCAGAAGAAAAATAGTGTCATGCCTGGTTAAGTCTGCGGGTGTTTCCGGAACACCCCGTGAGGACAAATATTCGGGCGAGGCACAAGTAACAATGTGCTGCGAAGCAATCGTTCTGGTAAGAATGCGGGAGTCATCTCGAGGTTCACCGATGCGGATGGCAATATCATAGCCTTCTTCAATAAGATCAACAAACCTGTCGCTAAAGGAGACCTCCGCACGAAGTTCCGGCCACTTTTTCAGATAAATATCCAGAATGGGAAGGATATGGCGCTGCCCAAAAGAGAGTGGTGCACTCAGCCGGAGAGTCCCCGTTGGCTTATCTCTGCGCATCGCCATGGCGGCATCAACCTCTTCCAGGTCATCCAGTATCTGTCGGCATCGATCGAACATGACCCTTCCTTCATCGGTCAGACTCAGGCTTCGGGTAGTACGGTTAAGGAGACGAACCCCCATACGTGTTTCGAGCCTGACAATACTCTTGCCAATGGCAGAACGTGTGAGCCCGAGGGAACCCGCTGCGTGGGTGTAACTCCCGGCTTTTACAGCCGCGACGAATGCGGCAATATCCCCAATACTGTTGATTTCCATGCTTTATTTATCTCTTTTGATTTGGGCTTTAACGTACCCTGATAAGGGAAGCACATTCCCTAAATGTTTATATAATATAGTTTCCTGTTATTTTTTATCGCAAATACAAACAGGAATAAAAATGCTGAATCAACAAACCAGGAAAGCCGTAAAAAAATGGTCAGAAAGCCTGGCCGGTCTGGGGCCAATTCTTACCGGTGCAGACACAGTAACGCCAATGAGTGAAGTGCGTGACGCCTATACCCGTATGCTGGCGAAAAATCCTGCACCTGCAGGTGTTGGCTTTACTGAGGTCGATATGGGAGGCGTGCCGGGAACGCTGGTAACCCCCGACAACCTTGAAACTGATGCCATCGTTATGTACATCCACGGTGGGGCTTACATTGTCGGCGAACCGGCAGGCTATCACAGTATTGGTGGTAACTACGCCAGCATGCTAGGCGCACGGGTTTACATGCCTGATTACCGTCTGGCGCCGGAGTATCCTTTTCCTACGCCCGTTACCGATACCGTTCGTGCGTATGAGTGGTTAATTGAACAAGGATTTAACGCCAGCAAAATCCTACTGGCGGGCGAGTCAGCGGGCGGCGCGATGGTGGTTACCGTTATGGTAGCTGCACGTAATAAAGGCCTGCCACTTCCAGCCGGCGGTGTATCTATTTCACCCTGGGCCAACCTTGAGCACACGGGCGTCTCAATGACCAACCGGGAAGGCCTTGATCCTCTGAACACCAAGGCTGGCCTGGATTTACTGGCACGCACCTTCCTGGGCGATGCGTTGCCTAATCACCCAATGGCATCACCGGTGTTTGCCGATGTAACGGGTCTGCCGCCGGTGCTGGTTCAGATTGGCGAAAACGAACTGATGCTAAGTGACGCGATGCGTCTGGCAACTCATCTGGGTGATAACCGCGTTCGCGTAAATCTGGAAGTCTGGCCGGGTATGTTCCACGCCTGGCATTTCTTCTCCACGTTGCAGCCAGAAGCGGTGCAGGCGCTGGAGAGCTCCGTCGCCTTTATGAAGCAGGCCCTGCGGGATGTAGCAAGCTAATCATCAGTGATGAACTAAATAACGGGCGCGACTGACTGCGCCCGTCGAAATTGGAAATGCCCCTTTACAGACACAACTCACTTATTCGCCAGACCTGCCTCTTAAACTAAACGCATAACACTGGATACAACGGGTCAGGAGTTACCCCTGCGGTACTTGATCATATTCATGAACAGGTTAAACCCCGCATTCCGATGAATGTAGCAGGGCGAGCTTTTTTATTTTGACTGCAACCCGCTTCAGAACATTGTGCCCGTATCAGACTGTGATAAGCGTCATCTCTTCCGCTTCAAACGCCTTAATCAGTTCTTTATCGAGCTTCTCTTCCACGACGAGCGTTGAAATTTCACGGCATTTCGCCACGCTGAATCGCGCCACGGCAGGGATTTTATCCGCGGTCAGCCCGACAATGATCTGATTGCTTTGCGCCATGGCGACTTTCTTGAACTCGCAATCCGCATAGTTAAAACCGGTCAGACCGGCCTCCGGGCTCATGGCGCAGCCGCCAATAAACGCCTGATCAAACAGAATGCCCTGGATCTGGTTGATCGCGGTTTGCCCGACCGCGCCGCCGGTACTTTTCTGTATCTGCCCGCCCAGCATAATCACCTCCGCAGCAGGATGGTTGATCAGTAGCGCAGCAATATCGGGCGCATTGGTGACGACGGTGATATTCAAATCTGGTGATAGCGCCTGTGCCAGCGCCAGATTGGTTGTACCGGCATCAATAAAGATGCAGCTATTGGCTTTCACCAGGCTGGCACAGCGCTGCGCGATCAGGGCTTTTGCTGCGTGATCGTGAGCTTTCCGGCTGACAAAGCTGCCCGCCTCCTGAAGCTGTAACACCGCACCGCCATAGACCTTTTTACATAAACCCTCTTTACTGAGTTCATGGAGATCGCGGCGGATAGTGTGCTCTGATACAGCCAATTGCCGTGCCAGGTCAGCGCAGACCACCCGTCCTTTGTCCTGCAATATCTCACGAATCAGCGCTTGTCGCTGCTGCGGGAAAGCTGCATAATCGAGCATATAAACCTCAAAATATTCACAATCGAGCTATAGTGAGCATAATCGTTCACTGCCGGGCAGGGAGTCAATAGCGATCTCTCGGTCCTGTCAGCTCTCCCCGACATCCCTGAAAGGAATGCAATGGCTAATAACGTCTCTTCCACGCTGGCAACACGCATCATCTTTTTTATAGCCGGATTTATCACCGCGACCTGGGCGGTGATTGTGCCCTTCGCCCGCGGCAATACCGGCGTTAATGAGGCGCAACTCGGCACCTTGCTGCTTTGTCTTGGCGTCGGCGCGCTGATTGCGATGCCGGTGACGGGCTGGCTGACCAGCCGCTTTGGCTGCCGCCGGGTGATTCTGGTCGCTGTCGCGCTGGTCATCATCAGTACGCCATGGCTATCGGTGCTGAGCAACCCGCTGTTGCTGGCGCTGGCGTTGCTGGTTTTTGGCGTCGGCATCGGAGTAACCGACTGCGCCATGAACATCCAGGCGATTCTGGTGGAGAAGCAGGCGGAAAAGCCAGTCATGTCAGGCTTTCACGGCATGTACAGTGTGGGCGGCATTGCCGGGGCGGGCTTTATGACGCTGCTACTGGCGATGGGTTTTAGCGTGCTGACCGGCTGTTTGCTGGCAGTTGTGGCGGTGATTATCATGACGCTGGTCAGCACACCGGGTTTACTGACCTACGCGAACCCCGCTGAAGGCCCGGTATTTGCTGTTCCGCGCGGCAGCGTACTGATTATCGGCATCATCTGCTTTGCCGTCTTCCTGACCGAAGGCACCGTGCTGGACTGGAGCGCTGTCTATCTGACCGACGTCCGGGCCATTCCGGCGTCACTGGGCGGACTGGGCTATACCTGCTTTGCCATTGCGATGACCGTGGCGCGTCTGACGGGGGACCGGATTATCTCATCGCTGGGACGTTTACCGGTTGTGCTGGGCGGCGCGCTGGTTGCCGCCGCTGGCATGGCGATGGTGACCTTTATCGCCTCCTGGCCGCTGGCGTTGCTGGGCTACACCCTGGTCGGTGCAGGCTGCGCCAATATCGTGCCGGTAATGTTCTCCGCCGCCGGACGTCAGACGGTGATGCCGCAGGCGGTCGCCGTGCCTGCCATTACTACTCTGGGTTACCTGGGGGTTCTGAGCGGGCCAGCCGTGATTGGCTACGTGGCGCATTACACGCATCTCGCTTTCTCGTTTTCACTGATTATGGCGCTGATGCTGATCGTCGGTGCGGTCTCTCTGACCCTGGATCTGGGCCGTAGCCGCGCGGGGGAGAATGCATAAAATTACCCAATCCGCGCTCCTGACAGAATTTCATTGAACGGGGCGCGGAGTCATCTTCAGGAGGAACGGAAGCGGCGTGCCATTACTCTCCCAGCCTGACCCAGCGGCGGCCTGCCAGCACCGTCAGCGCCACGATGGTGATGCCCGCAGCCAGATGCATAGAAAAATCGATGGCGTGCAGATGGGTATCGTGGCACAACGACAGCAGCATCGATGAGGTAAACGCACTGCCGCAGCCGCTCAGCGCCAGACTGCGCGCGGGATAGAGGGATCGGGTGCGCTGCAGGGTGAACACGGACATCAGCATCATCGGGACACTGGCCGACAGCATAAACAGATAGCAGTGCATCCCTTCACCCAACCGGTTCGCGCCCGATGGCGGTGCTGAAGATGACATATTGATCAGATTCAGAACCAGCCACATCATCGCCATCAGCAGCGGCCAGCGCAGGCTGATCGGTTTTCTGCCTGCAATACTCAGCGTAAAGGCTGCCGCCAGCGTGCTGCCCGCGATGATGAGTGACAGCAGCAGGGCAACCAGCGCGAAAAACGCGCCAGGCTGCGACCAGTCAGTGAAACGGCTGTGAAATGCCCAGCTGGTCAGCGCGCCACAGGGCAGGGCAAGGGCAATCCAGCCCGCGACACGCCAGGCGGTAGGCCAGACGCGCTGCACCGGCTGGGCAGACGCGCTGAGCTGATTAATTAACTGGTCATGATTTCTCATGATGACCCCGTCCATATTTACGAAGGTTGACCATTGCGCGATGCAACAGAGATTTAACCGCAGAGAGCGACTGATTAGTTTCAGCTGCTGCCTGCGCCAGGCTCTGCTCGCGCAGATGCACGGATTCGACGATCTCCCGCTGGCGTTGCGGAAGGTTATCCAGATAACCGGAGAGGATATCCGTATCGGCTGAGGACTCTGCACTTGCAGCGGGTTGTCGTTGCAGCTCTTCCTCATCCTGTACTTCCTGGCGACGGCCGCGATGGCGCATCGCATCAATGGCCCGGGCAGAGGCGATGGCAGCAACCCAGGGGAGTATCGGACGCTGCGGATCGTAGGTATGCCGCACCCGATGGATCGCCAGCAATGTCTCCTGAATGACATCCTCAACCAGTCCCTCATCACGGATTTTTTTGCATACCAATGCCCGGATGGCAGGAACCATCGCTTTCAGTAACTGGTTATAGGCAGCTCTGTCACCCGCCTGCGCCCGGGCCATTAATGCTGGCCACTGCTGTGCGCGTTGATCAGTTTCTGGCATCGATCATCAGCAGTTCAGCACGCTGTCGCCGCGCCCTGACCACTCGCCAGGCAATCGTTTCATCAGTAATCTCAGGATTTATTTCCTTTTTCTGTTGCCTGATCCAGCGCTGAAATCACAATGCCAGGCGTCAGCACCTGCGGCAGTACCTCAGGTTTACCGCCGTCAGCCGGATAGACCACGTAGAGGGGTAATCCACCGCGTCCGAAATCGCTCAGCGCCTGTTCAACATCGGGATTATATTTGGTGGAATCCGCGACCATATAAATGGTGTTGGTTCGCGCCATCGCCGCTTTTACCGCCTGCGTCGAAAGCGAAGTACGATCGTTAACCTGGCAGGTAATACACCATGATGCGGTAAAGTTCACCAGTATTGGCTTGCCCTGACCTTTGATGGCATCAACGTTCTGGGGCGACCAGGCCACAGCGGCGGCAGCCTGTGAGGCGGTTGCCGTTTCAGCCGGAGCTTCGGCAAACCTGTTCAGGTTCAGTAACGGCACTACGACCAGCGCCAGGAAGAATGCGGTCGCCACATGCAGCACCCAATGACGCTGTCCCATCATACGGCGTTTCTGCGCCATGCCATACAGCCAGGCGGCGAAACTAAACAGTAAACAGCAGGCCAGAATGGCAGCCAGCGCCGCCGATCCCGCCTGACGTTCAAGTACCCAGATCAGCCAGCCCACCGCGCCCAGCATGGGAAACGCCAGCCCCTGCTTTAAGGTGATCATCCAGGCACCCGGTTTTGGCAAAATTCGCGCCAGCACCGGGAAGAATGAGATGAGGGTGAAGGGCGCAGCAAAGCCCAGCGCCAGTGAAATAAAGATCACCAGGCTGATCAGTGGAGGCTGGGTAAGCGCATAGCCTACCGCGCTGGCCATAAAGGGCGCGCTGCAGGGAGTCGCGACAATGATGGCCAGCGCACCAGTCAGAGCTGAACCGACTAAACCACCGCGATCGCCTCCCACTTCGCCAACCCGCTGTACCGATAATCCTACTTCAAACAGACCGAGCAGGTTCAGTGCCGACCCAAGCATCACCAGAATCAGCGCGGCGATGACCAGCGGCGATTGCAGCTGGAATCCCCAGCCCACCGATGCACCGCCCGCCCTGGCCAGCAACAAAACCGCGGTCAGAGCGACCATCGTCACGACTACGCCCAGCAGAAAGGCCAGCCCTTCGGCTCTGGCGTGGGAAGGTGATTCGTGATGGCGGATCAGGCTCAGTGCTTTCAGCGAGATCACCGGAAACACGCAGGGCATGAGGTTCAGAATAATGCCGCCCAGGAAGGCGGCTGCAATCGCAGTCAACATGATGTACCTGCTCTGAAGATGAAGTTATGCCGGATTGGCCTGACGGTATTTTTTAACGGCATCCATCGCTTTCTGGATATGCGTATCAGGATTTTTATCTGTGAAGCTCAGCAGGATTTTGCCATCGGGCGCAATCACGTAAGAGGTACGGTCTGAAAGCTTCTGACCTTTCATCTCCATGGTGCTCTTATATTCTGCCGCCACTTTGGCACCGGGATCGGCTGCGACGGTGAATTTGTCACGGCATTCAAGCTGCGAGAATTTCGCAATCTGATCGGTATTGCCCGCCGTCACGCCAATGACGGTCGCACCCTGCTTTTTAAATTCATCGGTCGCTTCAGCAAAATCGTGTGCTTCCAGCGTACAGCCTGCACTGAAAGCAGCAGGGAAGAAGTAGAGGACAACCGGGCCTTTCTGCAGCGCCTGTTGCAATGAGAAGGTGGTCGATTTACCGGCCAGCGCGGCTTCCAGTTTAAAGTCCGGCGCTTTTTCACCGACCTGTAACGCTGCAAAAGCAGATGTTGCCGGAACACTCAGTGCCAGCAGCGTAGCGACGGCCAGGGTTTTCAGGGTGTTTTTCATTGGCTTTACTCTCTCCATTGACGAACAGACGGAGTTGTCTGACGTCCCTGATAACAGGTTCGTTTAAAAATGGAAAAAGTTGCGCGTTTGAAGATTTTTTTTAAATTATTTTTTAAATAGCGCTTCATCCGCCATCTTTTATCAGATCCCTCTTTTTGAGCTGAATCGAATAAAGCTAATGTCAGCAAATTTCACCTGATTCGCTGTAGTTATTCCTCTCTGGCCTGTAATCACTGTGATTTGGTCCACAATAATAGGTCTAATTCGCTGCCTTTTCTCAACAGGTGAGCATCATCACGTTTATCTTCAGTCCCATTAAGTAAATTTCCCTTACGGAATGAAAAAACGATTCAGCCAATGGGATGACTTATGAAGATTAAACTGGCGTTAACGGTACTGGCAGTGCTGGTTTCAGGTTCTGCAGCGGCGAAAACCTGGGTGCTGACGAGTGCTGAACAGGGCACCGAGCAGGGAAACTGGAAGATTTCCAGCAGTGAGCTGAAGTCTCAGGGCAAACCGTTCAGCATCGAACAGAAAGTCCTGCATGGCGGCAAGCAGGAAGGCAGTAAAATACTGACGATCCGCAGCGAGGATGGCCTGACGATTACGCTAAGCCCGACACGTGGCATGAACTTACTGCGTGTTGAAGGCTTTGGCACCCGCATGGGCTGGGATTCACCAGTTAAAGAGGTCGTCAATCCTGCCTACATCAATCTTGAGAGCCGCAACGGTCTGGGCTGGCTGGATGGTTTCAACGAGATGATGGTGCGTTGCGGCTACGAATGGACCGGTCATCCGGTCACCGATGAAGGCCGAATCTATACGCTGCACGGTAAAGCGGGGAATACGCCGGTTTCTCAGCTGGAAGTTGAAGTGGCAGATGCGGCACCACACGAAATTCGTATTCGCGGCCTGATTAAAGAGAGCACCTTTAAGAAAGCTGATTTGCAGACCATGACCGAGCTGCGTTACGTGCCAGGCAGCAACAGTTTCAGCCTGCATGATGTGTTAACCAACCACGCCGACTATCCGCACGATTACCAGATCATCTATCACAGCAACTTCGGCAAACCGATTCTGGAAGAGGGCGCACGCTTCCTGGCGCCGATGTCCGGCATCAGCCCATTCAATGACTACGCGAAAGCCGGGTTAAAAGAGTGGCAGACCTATAAAGGTCCGACCAAAGACTTCGATGAGATGGTGTTCAACATCAAGCCACTTTCAGACAGCAATCATCAGACCGTCGCTGCGGTGATAAATAAAGCGGGCAACAGCGGCGCATCCATTCAGTTCGATACGCGTCAGCTCCCGATGCTGACCTTATGGAAAAATACCGACACCCTGAAACAGGGCTACGTGACCGGCATCGAACCTGGTACCAGTTACGCCTATCCGGTCACCATTGAACGTGAACAAAAACGCGTGAAGCAGCTGCAACCGGGTGCCAGTACGGCATTTGATCTGACTTACACCTTGCTGCACAGCAGCGAGCAGGTTAATGACGTTGAGAAACGCATTAAGGACATTCAGGGTGAAACGAAGATTGATGTGAGCGAGACGCCGATAGCGAAAGAGTAACGACCCATCATAACCCCAGCTAAATTGTTGGGGTTTTTAGTTTATAGGTCAGCCAGTTATGTTGTGCCACAACTGATAACGGCAGTAATCGACATTAGGCATTGTTAATTGTACCGTCAAGAGATGACAATACCGATGCGGGAGAATAGCGCAGTCCTGCGATGGATAATGGCAATGCGATAACATCGTAGTGTTGGACATCACGGGTAAATATTCGGCATAGCTGTGGGAGGGTTTTAAGCCGAAAGTTGATGGAAAAGAGTAACTCTGAAATACTAACAGTTAATAACTGATAGTAACTCAGCGGGAGAGGAATCATGCCAACCAGCGTAGCACTTAGTCCTTATTTCGAAGCGTTCATTCGCGAACAGATTGAAAGCGGGCGATATAACAACACCAGTGAAGTGATCCGTGCGGGCCTCAGGGCACTGGAAGAACGGGAGCAGCAGATGAAACTTGATGCTCTGCAAACAGCGGTCAGCGCAGGTATAAACAGCGGCGAAAGCAAAAACGCGGAAGAGGTATTTGGTCGCCTGTCGCAAAAATATCGGCGGCAGGCCGAAGGTGGTAAAGCGTAATGAAACTGGGTATTTCGCCTCTGGCAGAACAGGATATGGAGGCCATCGGTGATTATATCGCGCAGGATAACCCGGTGCGCGCGGTGAGCTTTACGGAAGAACTATACCAGCAATGCTTGCTGATAGCCGAGTCGCCGGTTATCTACAAAGAAAGACCGGAACTGGGACAGAGCGTCAGAAGTTGTACTTACGGGTGCTGGGCGATGTCCAGGATCAGCATATCAGTGAGCTTAAGGGCAATTCCAAGGCGGTTATGTCTGCCCCGGCGCTGATTAACAAAATCCAGATCGCGCTCATCAAGATGAAAATACCTCGCCAGCTGAACCTCATTTGGCTCGGCGGCATAACAACCCATCATCATTTGTACCAAAATGGATAGACTCGGGCGCAATACCGCTGACATGATCCATATCGTTGACGCCTGCCATAAAAAAGGGATCGCCATCCGGTTTCTGGAGAATGGCCTCAGTACGGAAGGAACGATGAGGAAAATGGTCATTCAGATTCTGGCCGCCGTGGCAGAGGCCGAGAGGGAACGTATTCTGGAACGAACACGACGGTTTACAACTGAAAATATTGAAAATGGCTACTGGCATCAACGGAAAGAGTAAACAAAACCCTCGTTTTCTTTACTCGCCTGATCTGCTCAAAAAACACACTTAGCGTACAGTTTCATACCGTTGGGCACCAAATTCCTTTACCATATCCTCTTATCCCATATAATAACTAATGGGATTTAAATTAAGAGGAGTTTTTATATGGCTATACCCGTTTATCTTTGGCTCTATGATGATGCCGGAAATCTGATAAAAGGTTCTGTTGATGTTTCTGGTCGTGAGCATAGTATTGAAACTGTTGCTTTGCGTCATATGATAGAACTACCAACTGATAATAACACTGGGAAAATTACTGGAACAAGAGTTCATGAGCCAATTAGTTTTGATAAAGAAATAGACTCTTCTTCAACTTATTTATATAAAGCATTAACTACTGGTAAAAATCTAAAGTTAGCAGAGTTTAAATATTACCGCATTAATAATTCTGGTCAAGAAGAACACTATTTCTCTATTATTTTAGAAAAGGTTAAAGTCGAATCCATTACATCTCTAATGTATGATATTAAAGATAATTACGGTGAAAACAAAAATCATCTTGAATGCGTTGATTTAGGGTATGAAAAAATCACATGGCATTACACCGATGGTAATATTATTCACTCTGATAGCTGGAAAGAAAGAGCAGCGTAAATAAAAGGAGTTAGCTATGACATGGACTTATAAACAAAGTACAGGTGAACTTTTTCATAATGGTTCTTTTATTGAAAAGGGTTATTCTGGTCGCATGACTAATAAAAATAATCCAGATCGTCAACAAGTGAAAGGATTGGGACCATTACCTCAAGGAACTTATCGTATTTCAGGACAATCGAGATCCAAAGGCCCAATGACTATTATACTTGTTCAAACATTCGGTAACACTTTTGGTAGAAGCGCTTTCCGTATACACGGTGAAAGAGTTCATGGTGTTCCGGGGTGGGCTTCTGAAGGTTGTATCATCATGGGGCCGGGAACACGTAGACGCATCCTTGACTCAAATGATACTCGTCTGGAAGTGGTAAGATGAGGCGCTTTAATACTGCTACATTAGCATTATTATTTTCATTTGCCAGCCATGCTATGGCGACGAACCCTTTGAATTTAGATATTGTTATTAATAGTGTTAGTAGAGGTGATCATAAAGCGTTAAATGATGTCCCATCATTAACTGAAAAAATTAGCATCGAAAAAAGCAATGATTTAAGAAATGCGCTTTCTCATTCACTTATCATATCCACACCTGAAACACTTGATGCTTTGAATGTAATTGATAAAAATATTTCTGAAAAAGGTCATTCTTTTTTAAGGGATAAGTTCGGAACTGACTCTATTTGTTCTTATGTTATTGATAGTAACAAATATGATAGAGAGTCATTTTTTAAATATTATTCAAAAGCTAGGTTAAATCTTGAAAAAATTGGTGGTAAAGGTAAGTCCTGTCTTGATTTAATGAATTCGTCAGTAGAGGAAATAACCTACGAAGAAAAACAGGGTAAAATGAAATGGGGTGTTGATAAATACGTTTTTGATTGAATAAAAGCCCCAAAAGGGGCTTTCGTATTACGCTTCACGTAGTTTATGAACAAACTCAGGTTTACGCGTCGATGACGCGCAACAGCTTCAACGCCGCACCTGCCGGAGTTCTTAACCCCTATTCCCACGACTGAACGAGAGAAGAGCTAACCCCGATCAGAGGGGGGCGAGAGCCAACCGTACATATTTATATATATCAGTCAGTTACTTCATTAACTTGGTTTTTACATCATTGACCGTTAAACCCCAAGTCCGTATAGAGAGGTTGCTACATGGTTCGCGGGATATTATCACGCTGTGCTCTGAACAGGAGGCGTCGGGAAGCTCTCGCTGAGCAGGGTGCTCCCGTACACGTCAGAGCGTGCCGCCCGTAGTAATCATCCAATAAATAATCTTGCAGATTAGTTGCGATACATCCTCCTGTGTCTGAAGTGAAAATCCGAAGGAGGGTGAATTGAGATTACTTAGGCTACCTGAGTACATGTGTGATACGTTATTTAACATAAGATAGATTATGCGCACTTAAGGCGAGGCGGTAACATAGAGGCTAAAGCTCTAAGCTAACCTTATCCGGGCGCTTCAGACAACCTGCTGAAGCCCCTTGTATGAGTATGACGGCCTCTGGTGATGAATTTTCACGATCAATAAAGCCGTCGCCTCACCACCACTGTATCTCTCACGGCGATCGGTTCAGGATAGACAGCGGCGATCATCGCTGGTTTAAGAAACGCGGTTCAGCCTGCACGCTGTTGCTCTCAACCCGTCGCGCCCTTACACACTGCGAATCGACAGCATCTATGGCTTAGGAAACGAAGTCTCGTGCAGATGTCGCCACAAAATCTTGCCAGCATTATTTACCTCGAACACAACCGTAGAAAACCGCAGTGTGACCTCCTGACCCGGAAGCTGCTGCAACTCCTTATATACCACAGTGGCGTTTCCTTCACTCTCAGCAACCATCTGCATGTCGCAGATATCAATCGCTAAACCCGGACGTGCACCGCGCTGAGTGCGGAAAAACCCATTTAGTGTCGTGAAATCCAGTAAGGCACCGCCCGGTGTCACCATGGAATATGCAGGACTAAAACGCGCTAAAAGTTCCTCACAAACCTCATCATGTGCTTCTTTGTTACCCAGCCAGTTGCGAATCAATTCGTGGGCGTCCAGTACTTCCTTAAAGTAACGGTTCATTTTTGCTCCCCTTTAAGCATAGAAATAACCTTCTGATTTGAAATGCGTAAACAGCACAGAAGCGGAATCACAGCGCTGAATGCCGCTATAACAAAACAGAGGTGATAAGCGTGTTCTTCAGGCATGCCGCTATTCGCAATCAGATTGAACAGCAGGCTGACCAGCGTAACGCCGAGACAAAAACTGAGCTGGCGATTGATATTCCAGAGTGCGCTGGCATCAGCAAGTTCGCTGTCGGTGATGTGAATAAAAGCAGAACTCTGAGCCGTGCTGCTGCACAGGCTGCCGCCAAATCCCATCAAGGCGAAAGCAAGTACAAAGACTAAGGTGTCCGATGTCTGGCCAGTCAGCGCCAGCAGGCCAATACCCAGCGCCTGAAACAGACAGCCGGTGATAAATAGCGGGCGTGGTCCCCAGAGGTTGAACGTCTTACCTGTCAGACTAATTGCCGCAAAGGAAGCCAGAGACCATGGCAGCATGAGCGCGCCGACAATGCTGGCATGCATACCTAATTGATTTTGCAGGTATAGCATAGTGATCATACTGACGCCGGTGAACACGCCTGGTATAAACTGATAGATCAGCATTGCGGTGTGTAAGAGCGGATCCTTTATCAGATGCAGGTTAATGAGTGGATGGCTTTTTCGAAGTGCGTCCCATACATAGGCCGCCAGAGTAATGACGCCAGCAAGCAGCATCATCGCCCCCTGATAAAGCCTGTCAGCATCGCCCAGGTAAGTCAGTCCGAGAAGGATCAGCGTGAGCGCGGCACAACCACTGACTAAACCCACCAGGGCCAGCGGTTCAGATGAGTTCGCCGGTTTGTCTGCTTTGAGCCAGCATCCCGCCAGCAGCAATGCCGCAACCGCGAGCGGCAGGCTCACAAGAAAAACCCAGCGCCAGCTAAGGCTCTCAACCACTATTCCACCAACAGCTGGCGACAAGGCGGGTGCCAGCAATGCAATCAACATCACGACTGACGATAACTTCGCACGTTCATTGCTCCTGTATAACGCATAGGTCATCGTCTGACCGATAGGTATCAACAGTCCGCCGCCGATGCCCTGTATCCATCGGAAGGCGATGAGCTGAGAAAGTGACGCTGATGCCCCCACACCACAGGTGCCCGCAATGAAAATAAGCAGTGAGAGCATGAACAGACGTTTTGCGCCCATGCGCCGTACCAGCCAGCTACTGAGCGGTATGACCAGCGTCAGGCCTAAGATGTAGCCATTACTGATCCATGCCAGCTGGCTAACGGGGGCATCAAAATGTCTGCCAATCTCTGGATAAGCAACATTGGCGATAAACATGTTGACCAGATCAACAAAAAACCCCAGCAAATAGACACTGGCTACGCGCACACGATAGCTCATTTTTTTCCCAGACAGATCAGCGTAAGGCGCGCAGTATAGGTGCTTAAATTATCGGGATAAATTCACTTTCCGTTGTTACACTGTCAAAGATATTTTGACAATGAGATGTCGTTAACGGAGTTTACGATGATCAATATGCAACGGCTGGGGATCTTTGTCGCGGTAGTCGAGGCAGGCAGTTTCACAGGTGCAGCTCAGACACTCGGGTTAACTAAAGCCGTTGTGAGTTTCAATATTAAACATCTCGAAGAGGAGCTGGGTGTCTCGCTCCTTATCAGGAGCACCAGACGCGTTTCAGCCACGGATACGGGTGAAAGATTTTATCATCGTTGCCTTCAGCTTCTTCAGGATGCGGAAAGCGTATTAGAGGATGTGAGAAGTGATCACGCTGGATTAAGCGGGACACTCCGGATCACAACCACTCTGGAATATGGCGCTCGTGTGATCGTCCCTGCCCTGGCTGACTTTGCAGCCCAACACCCGCAGTTATGCATACATCACGTCTCTTCATCAAAAAATGACGACCTGATTGCCGGCCGCTTCGATGTGGCGATACGACTTGGGCATCTTGCCGATTCCAGTCATCACGCCCGCCTTATCGATCAGTTTGATATCCTGGCGGTCGCTGCACCTTGTTATCTCAACAGCCTGAATGAAGCGTCTATCCGGGATCTTTCACATCTCGCGTCAGCAAAATGGATTGCGCATAGCCGTTTATCGACGCCACTCAGCTGGCAGGTGACCACGCCCGAAGGTGAGTCTGTGCTGATGAGCGCATTTCAGCCTGCCATGATCACAGCTGACAGTGCCTCTTCTTTACTCGCTTTTGCTTTAGCCGGTGCTGGCGTGGCGATTCTGCCCGCCTGGCTGGTACAGGATGAGATTGAAAAAGGTGGATTAGTACGGCTACTGCCCGATCATCAATTCCCCCGTCAGGGAATTTACGCGCTCTACCCTAATACGCGTCATGTGCCAGAAAAAGTACGCGCGTTTATAGATTTCCTGCATGAACGTTTAGCGCTCTCCAGCAGAAAATAAGCGCATCCATCACATTATTCTGATGGGCTAACCGTTAATTTATCTGAACTGATTTAAACCCCACAAACTTTATTTTAAGCAGCGCGGGAAGGTAAATATTTACTGTCTGGCTAATGAC